>ERZ808041.81-NODE-81-length-112557-cov-19.380654_pt1 | contig 112557 bp, 88 predicted proteins | sample MGYA00380192_ERZ808041 | MGnify/ENA primary metagenome ERZ808041 (study PRJEB31490, sample SAMN06133412) | mouse gut metagenome | isolation source: Z1_1 | host: mice | place: China: Chengdu | collected 2015-05 ...
GGCATCCCCTCACCAGAAGGAGAGAGTAGAATGTGTAATTCTCAATCCAAAGTTTTGCACTTCGTTTTTGAATCTTCGGCCCCCAAAATCAAGTATAACCTTGTCAAAAAAAATCAAGACGGTGTGTCAGGGGGCTGACACACCGTCTGTTGTGATGGCTGGGTTGCGCAGGGCGCCATGCTTGGCGGCGCGGACGCAATCAGAGGTTTTCCTGTATGGTTGCCGTGAAGTCCTCTTTCGAGAGCACGCCTACGGTGGATTCGTACTGTCCGGTGGGCTGCAGATAGACCACCATGGGGATGGACTGTACGCCATATTTCTGGGCAAGTTCGGGGTGCTGGTCAACGTCCACGCTGTAGAACAGCGCTTTGTCGGCCATCTCCTCGGCCACAGCCTCGAATGTGGGAGCGAACTGGCGGCAGGGACCGCACCATGTGGCGTTGAAGTCAATCACCACAAGTTTGCCCTCCACGGGGTTGATGGTCTCGCCTTCGGCAAGCACATGTACGGGCTGGCCTATTTCGGCGGGGTCAACTGTGCCGGTGGCGCTTTCGGTTTCCTCGGCGGTGTTCTGCTCTGCGCGCTGGCTGCACGAGGTGGTTGCGAAAAGGGCGCATGCAGCGGCAAAAACGGGAATGAATTTTTTTAATGTCATGCTGAGATTTTATTTTGAGCCGTGAGGGCTGCCCTGAAATCAGAGAGCGGCCTTGAGGGCCTCGTTGGTTTTGTGAACGGCTTCGGCGCTCTTGTGGAAGAGAGCTTTCTCCTCGTCGTTGAGGTCAAATTCAACGATTTTCTCGATACCGTTGCGGCCGATGATGGCGGGAACACCGATGCAGAGGTCGCTTTCACCGTATTCGCCATCGAGCAGGCAGGAGCAGGAGATGAGTTTCTTCTGGTCGTGGAGCACTGCGGCAACCATCTGTGCCGAAGCGGCACCGGGAGCATACCATGCCGATGTGCCGAGGAGTTTGGTGAGTGTGGCACCGCCTACCATGGTGTCGGCTGCCACTTTGGCAAGCTGGTCGGCGGGGATGAGGCTCGATGCGGGCAGGCCGCGGTAAGCTGCGAAGCGGGTAAGGGGAATCATGGTGGTGTCGCCGTGGCCGCCGATCACGATGCCTTCAACTTCGGTAGCGTTGGCGTTCAGGGCCAGGCTGAGGAAGTATTTGAAGCGTGCGCTGTCCAGTGCGCCGCCCATGCCGATGATGCGGTTTTTGGGCAGACCGGAGATTTTGTGAATCAGGTAGGTCATGGTGTCCATGGGGTTGGCCACGCAGATGATGATGGCGTTGGGCGAGTGAGCGAGCACGTTGTCGGTCACGGACTTTACAATCTTTGCGTTCACGCCGATGAGTTCTTCGCGTGTCATGCCAGGTTTGCGGGGCACGCCCGATGTGATAACCACAACGTCGGAGTTGTTGGTCATGGTGTAGTCGTTGGTCACACCGGTCAGACGGGTCTGAAGATGGAGGATGTTGGCGGTCTGCATGATGTCCATGGCCTTGCCTTCCGACACGCCTTCCTTGATGTCGATGAGAACAACCTCGTCGGCAATCTGTGAGGTTACAAGCACATTGGCGGTGGTGGCGCCCACGTTACCGGCGCCCACAACTGTTACTTTTGACATAGTTTCAAGTTGTTAGAACTGTTGATATTTAAGGTTGCTGTTTTATTGTGAGCAAAATTAACATTTATTCCCAACAAAACCAAACTTAACCGAAAAACCTTCCCGATAGAATAAAATTTCAGGTTTGTTTAAACCAATAGTGCATGAGTGTTTGTTTATGTGAAAATTAGTTATTACATTTGACTCAATTACACGTATTGACTTCAGCTGCAGCAACCCTTGCATGAGGGCGGATTTTTGCCGTGTCATGGCGCTTGCGGCGGTTTTCGCGATATAAGAATTCATCAGCATTGAAATGGGATTACATAAAAAGAAAAACATACTCGTCGGAGCCATAGGAAGGCTCATGCTTCCCGAGGCGTTGTGGACCCGGAGGTTCATAGTCGCGTGGTTGGGAAGCTTTGTCACTGTGCTTGCGTTCGACGTGCTGTGGAGCATCCAGACGCTTATGTGGGGCATGCTGCATGTGGGCACTTATGTCAACGCCATGCTGCTGGCTACGGTGCTTGCCCTTCCTGCGGTGTGCTCGCGGCGGCAGTGGCCTCAGCTCGTTGTGCTTTTGCTTGCCGATGCGGCGCTGATAGCCAACCTCATGTATTGCCGGACGTTTTTCGATGCCATCCCTCCGCAGGGCTACGGACATATCGCCGCTCAGTTTGATTTTACGTCGGTGATGTTCGACACATTCAGCTGGTTATATCTGGTGCTTCCGGTCATAGCGGTGGTTACTTTTCTGCTGATGAATCCCGGCGAAGATTCCGACGAGCCGCGTCCGAATGCGGTGTTCTACCTATGCACCCTCGGGATGCTGGCGCTCGTGTCGGCCGTCATAGCGATGTTTTCGGGTGGGATGAGCCACCATATCGCCCAGATACGGCGTGGCTTTGCCTCGTCGGCGGTGCCTGTGATTTACACTGTGCCCGGCACGCTTGTGGCCGATGCCACTGCGGTGCAGCCTGACATCACCGGCGAGCAGCGCGACTTTGTGGCGCGCTGGGGACGCGAGCATGTGGGTTTCCGCAATGCCATGGGCGAACCGGCCGACACTCTGGTGCGGCGCGACAATCTTGTGGTGGTGTTGTGGAATTCGCTTGAATCCTGGCCCATAGGGATAAAGGTGGAAGGGAAGGAGCTTACGCCCAACCTCAACAGGGCGTTGCTCGATTCGACGCTGACAACGTTCTATGCTCCTCGTGTACTTGCCCAGACCGGAGTGGGGCGTTCCATCGACGGGCAGCTGCTTATGCTTGCCGGAATGTATCCCATGGCCGACGGCTCGTTCTCGGTGCGGCATGCCGGCAATCATTTCCACACACTGCCCGATGCCATGAAGCGCAACGGGGCAAAGACATACCTGCTTTCGGGCAGCGAGCCGTGGATGTGGAATGTGGCACGGGTGGCCAAAGCCTTCGGAATTGACCATCTGGTGATGCGCGACAAATGGAACAACGCCGAAACTATAGGCGGAAAAATATTGAGCGACAATTCGTTCATTTCGCAATCGGTGGCGCGCATGCAGCGCGGCGAGGTATGGCCCGAGGGGGAGACTGCCTATGTGCAGCTGATGACCCACTCTTCCCGCGCCCCCTTCAAGATTCCTGATGAACTGCAGACAATTGCTCTCTCCGAGGGTTATCCCACCCGTCTGCTCGACTATATGACGGCCGTGCATTACACCGACCAGGCCGTGGGGCGTCTGCTTGATTACCTGCGTCAGCGTTCCGACTGGGACCGCACGATGGTGGTGATCGTGGGCGACCGCGGGGCACTGTCGCCGTGGCGTTCGGCTTTGCGCAGCGATGCCGCAGGCGCCAAGCTTGTGAGTTCCGAGGAGTATGTGCCGCTGTTGATCATCAATGCTCCGGTGGGTGGCTACCGCAAGGCTGTGATGGGACAGGTGGACGTGTATCCCACGCTGCTCGACCAGATGGGGCTTGACGCCGACTGGCGCGGAATGGGATTCACGGCTCTCGGCCAGCAGTCGCCGGCTTTTGCAGTCACTTCGGGAGGCCGCATCGTGGGCAATACTTCCGGCACTCCTGCCGGCCTTCCGGCTCACATCGACGGCGCCCGCGAGGCTTCCGACCTTACACTCCGATACGATCTGCTTGAGGAATAAAACCGCATAAAAATTAACGAAGACGAAACTGCGTGTTCTGGCTATCCGAATATATTACCAACGGCTGGGTATGGTGGATTGTGAATCTGCTGTACGGCCTGACCATTCTCGGAGTGGTGGCCGTGGTGGTGAGCGAGAACCGCAATCCGGTCAAATCGCTCGCGTGGGTCACCGTGCTGCTTGTGGTGCCGCTGGTGGGACTGGTGCTGTATCTGGTGTTCGGACGCAACATCCAGAACAAGCGAATCATCTCGCGGCGCAATCGCCGCAAGCTCCGGCGTCTCACTGCGCGTCATCTCACGGATCTTCGCCACGGGCGTCCCCCGGAGTCGCTTCAGGCACGTATAAATCTGGCTTCGGCTTTGTGCGGGTCGAACTATTACGAAGGGAACCACGCGGAGGTGTTCGACAACGGCACCGACAAGTTCAACGCCCTGCTGGCCGACATCGCCGCCGCGCAGCACTACATCAACCTGCAATATTACATTATTGTTGACGACAACATAGGCACCCGTGTGCTTTCCGCGCTCGAAGAGCGGGCGCGTGCGGGGGTCAAGGTGCGGATAATCTATGACCATGTGGGGTCGTTCAAGCTGTCGCGCAAGGCTTTACGCCGCCTGAAGGAGGCCGGTGTAGAGGCATATCCCTTCTTCAAGGTAGTGTTCCCGCCGTTCGGCACGCGCATCAACTGGCGCAACCACCGCAAGATTGCCATCATCGACGGCACTGTGGGTTATATCGGCGGCATGAATGTGGCCGACCGCTACATCGACGGCGGCAAAATGTTCCCCATGTGGCGCGACCTCCATCTGCGTGTCACGGGGCCTGCCGTGGCTGCGCTGCAGCAGTCGTTTGCGGTCGACTGGAATTTCATGGGACATCCGCTGCTTGTCGACGAGGTGCGCCCGGCGCGCCATCCCCACAGCAACATAGGGATGCAGCTTGTCACTGGCGGACCTACTACACAGTGGATGAACATGACGCTGATTTTTCAGCAGGCCATATCGGAAGCCAAAAAATGTGTATATATCCTCACGCCCTATTTTATCCCGACTGAGGGTCTGGTGCAGACACTGCAGGTGGCGGCGCTGTCAAAAGTCGACGTGCGTCTGATTGTGCCTCGACGCAGCGACAGCGACATGCTCCGCTGGGCCACCTGCTCGTATGTGCAGGAATGTCTGCGTGCCGGCATCAAGGTGTATTTCTATGAAAAAGGGATGCTCCACAGCAAAGCGGTGATAATCGACGATGATTTCTGCACCGTCGGGTCCACCAATTTCGACTTCCGAAGCTTCGAGCATAATTTTGAGGCCAACATGCTCATATATTCCACTGAATTCAATGCACGCATGAAAGCCCTGTTCATGCGTGAGCTGCACGACAGCCGCCGCATCACATCGGCCGAATGGAACCGCCGCCCATTCCTGGAAAAGGCGCTTGAATCCGTGATGCGCCTCCTCTCTCCGATTCTCTGAGTTCTCACATTGCGAAATGGCAGCCTGAGTTATAGCTTGCTTATCATGGCTGCGAGCGCATTCATGGCAAGGCAATTATTGCGTGAAAGCGCCCCGGGGAAGTTGGCTGAAACAATCAGCAGGCGACCGGCTTCGCACAGGCTGAAATCATGGCCGGTCGGCTTATATCGTTCTCCCATCGGTTCATTGGTGACGAGGATGAAACGCCCCCCGGCTTCTTCGGCTTCGGCGCGGACAGCCTTTTCGGGCTGAGAGATGAATGGAGAAACGAGGATGCCTCCATTGGCTGCCGTGTAAAGCCACTGGTCCCGGTTTTGTCTGAGCGTTTCCTGAGAGTCTGCGCGATGCACGACCACCTGTTCTTTGAAGGGGCATCCCAGCAACTGGAAATTGCCATAAGCCTGATATGTCTTGTCGCCGATTTTGAGGGCGTTGACGCGTCGGAAAAATTCAGGATGCGCCCGTCTTACCGCCAGTCGCCGTGCATTGTCGCGGATGTACGTATAGAAAGTGTCCAGCGTGCGCGAGCTTTTAAGGATTTGGTCGTTGAAACCCTTGGCGAACACGCCGTCGGTACCGGCAACGTTATTTACCTCCACCTTAAACCTGGCCAAGATACGCCCGAGAATTTCCTGTGTCGGATGTTCCACAAAGAGAAGAATGTGGACGTGGTCGGGCATCAGGGCATATTGCAGGATTTTTATATTAGGTTCTATCTGATGAAACCTCCGGAGAACATCCTTGATGGCTGTGCCCGTATTCGAGGCTTTTATGAAAGAACCTCCGGGCTGCCCGTCCGGAATCCGATAGTCGCCACAAAGAATCCCGAAATCCTCCCCCAGCGGATTTTTATTGAGGGTGACCATGTAAATACACCTTTGGGTGTAATCATGCCATGGAGCGCGCAGAATTCGGTTCATATGGCTGCCTATAAATTTTTAAATTTTCGCTTAAGCTCACCCCCCGCACAAAAACTTTTTTTGTTAAGCACCTCGGCCTCAAAAATTTTTGTTCAAGCTCCGAGCTTTAGCGAGTAAAAATAATTTCCTGCTTCTAATTTACAGCAAATCTTCTTCCCGGCCAAGCCATTACCCCTGATTATCACATTAATCAGCCACCGAAACCCACGCGGATTCAAAAAAAGTGGAGAGTGATGGAGGTTTTTTGAGGAAAATCGCTAAATTTGCAACGCAATGCATGCCGCCGGTAGCGCCCATAAGGCGCATCTGTTCCGGCCGTCGCAAGGCAAAACATATAATCAAGGCAACTCAAAAAATCAACTTCAATAAAATTTAAAGAAAAATGGCTTACGTAATTACCGACAAATGTGTTGCTTGCGGCACATGTCTGCCCAACTGCCCCGTTGAAGCAATCTCGGAAGGCGAAATCTATGTAATCGATCCCGACACCTGCATCGAGTGTGGAACTTGCGCAGAAGTTTGCCCCAGCGAGGCTATCATCCCCGGTGAATAATCCGGCGTTTTAATAGCAACACCGCATTAAAGTATCGGCGCTGTGTCCTGCCTCAGGACACAGCGCTTTTTTTGTGCCAGCGAAGATGGGATTAGCGGAGGAATTTGGAGGCGGTGAAATAGAGGCCGAAGGAGAGGCCGACGTTCCAGTTGCCTGAAGGGGAGGAGAGATAGTTGACGTAGCCGCAGACCGATGCGAAGGGGAGGTTGTAGACCAGATCAAGCTCGGCCAGGAATTCAGGATCGGAAAACCAGTGTCCGTGGGCGGCCTCGCCGGTCGCGGTGGCCTCGATGCGGCGGAAAGGCATGAACGCGTGGGCTGCCAGGCGCACCTGCGCCCGCTGCAGGGGGCGCCATATCGGGGTGACGCCGATGGCGGCGAAGGAGTTGGCGTGAAACGCCTTGTTGAACACGTTGTCGAGCGATGAGAACGGGGAGAACGACGGGGCGTTGACCACCGATGCCAAGTAGGTGTTGAGCAGCCGGCGGTTGCTTACCAGTACGTTGCAGCTTGCGCCGAGCGAAAAAGTCTTGGTCAGCGGGAAGTAGCTTGCTGCCGCCACTTCGGCCTGAAACCAGTGCTGGCTGTGCGTGTAGCGCGGCAGTTCCTCCATCTCTGATTCCCGGTGGCGGTAGTTGTAGCGGTGGTGATAGCGTCCGAAGGTCTGCATGGCGCACACGTCTATGCGCGTGCCTTCTGCAGGATAGCTTTGGTTGTCAAGCGAATTGTACTCAAAATGTCCGATGGCCTGCCCCAGATTCATTTTGGTTGCCTCCTCGGTGGGTATCTCTGCCATAAGCAGTTCGCCTGAATAGAATTTCTGCCGGTTCTGTCCCCCTCCAATGCCTATGCTGGCTTTAGCTCTGCGGCCGACGGCCCAGGCATAACTCAGGCGCGCGAACATGTCGTAGGTCGATATGAAAGCCGGTGAGTTGTCCTCGAAGAACAGACGGTCTGACTCGTAGTATTTCTGCCGGGACACCACTGCCTTCAGCTCGAGAGCCGAGGGGATGTTGTTGGTCAGGTTCATCTGAATGTCGGCCTGTGCTGCCATGTAGCTCTGGCCAATCCACCCCATAAGGCGCGATGTCAACGATGAGAACGACATGCTGGAATAGCTTGCCGAAACAAATATCATGGAGTTCACCGACGATGTGAGGTAGCCGCCTGCGCCGAGTGCGAAATTATTCTTGACATCGGCTGTGAGGTCGAGGTTGAACAGCCCTGTGGACGGATTGTAGTGCGCCTGCGGAAAGAGGTTGCGGAGCTTGCCGGGAGTGAGGGCTCGGTAGTAGGCCAACCTGGCTTTCTCGATGCCGAAGGTGTCGGCATGCTGTTTGGAGCGCATGAACAGCTGCGTGAGATATTCGTTCTGTGCCGGTGTACCGCCGTGTACATGCACCGAGTCGAACCGCACGTAGGGCGATGCCGATTTGAACACGTGGCGTTTCAGACGGCGTGTCTCGGCAGGTATGCGGGCTGTGACACGCGTGCGCACCGAGTCCATCATCTCCATTGCCCGCTTGTAGCCAACGGCATAGATTTCGCGTGCCTTGGCAAAGTCGAGCAACGAGAACTGGCTCACATCCACATGGATGCGTATGCCCTCATGCGCGGGGAGGTCATAGTTGTTGTTCTGTATGATCATGTTCTCGAGTTGCGCCACTATGCCGTTCGACACAGGAGCGTCCTCCGAGTGCACATCCACACCGATCATTATGGTGGGGGAGAAGTCCTGGCGCATCACGTCCACCGGAAAGTTGTCGTATATGCCGCCGTCGTAAAGCTCCACTCCGTTTATCTTTATCGGTGCGAAAACGGCTGGGAAGGTCATGGACGCGCGGATGGCATCGCTCAGCATACCGCTGCGGCACACCACCTTGTGCTTATGTGTTACATCCGATGCCACGCAGCGGAAAGGCACAAACAGATTGTTGAAATTGCCGCCGCACTGGGCTGTATAGGCTGCGAAGAGGTCCATGAACGCGAAATTCATCGGGAGCGGCGAAATAAGGCTCGATGGCATGAGCCCCTGAGAGGCCGATGCCGTGGTGTCGCGCCGGCTCAGGTTCACATTCAGGTGGGCGAATGCCGGGGTGCGCGGCTGCTGCAGGAAATAGTAGGTGAGGTTGGGGTCGATCTGTCCCGTGGACCATGCCGCGAACCCATCGGACAGCAGTAGCTCCATCATCTCCTCCGGAGTGTAGCCGCAGGCATAGAGGCCGCCCACGATGGCGCCCATCGATGTGCCGGCAACGAAGTCGATAGGGATATTGTTGTCCTCCAGCGCCTTGATTACGCCGATGTGGGCAATCCCTTTGGCGCCTCCTCCACTCAGCACGAGTCCCACCGACTGGCTCGACGAGAATGCGGCCGAGTCGGTCTGTATGGTCTGGCTTTCCACACCGGAGTTGGACGGAGCCACTTCCCCGCGCGATGCGTACGGCACGAGCATCAGCCCTGCGGCCGCTATGATTCCACGAATTAAATCCCTCATTTATTGTAAGCGATAATATGATGCGGTTCTACGGATTGCGGCCAATTCCTATTGCCACTTTAAATATGAACAATCGAGCCGCTTCCACGGTTCGGCGCATCGGCAACCGCCTGCCATGCACCGCTCGGCAAAATTACTAAATAATTATCTCTGAATTTTGATTTGCCCCAAATTCCTTCGCCGGAAGGAAGAAAATAATGCGATTTGGTTGTGGAATGTGTAAAATTGGTTAAATTTGCAGTATTGATAGTCTGAGGTACACAAGATTCAATCATATAGCCGCACTTAATCTTCAAAATATACCGCTTCTAAATATTTAATCAAATATCTATACTTACAGTTATGGAGCAATTTCAAAATCAAGGCTGCGGAAACCAGGCCGGTTTCCCCAACGTGCCTCCTACACCCTACATGGGCTTTGTAGACGCCGTTAAAGTTTGTTTCAACAAGTATGCCACATTCACAGGCCGCGCAAGCCGTGCCGAATACTGGTGGTGGGTGCTGTTCACATTCGTCGTAGGCGCTTTGTGCAGCATGTTCGGCCATGTAGGCCAGTACGTCAGCGGAGTTGCCTCTTTGGCGTTCCTCGTTCCGTCGCTGGCAGTGGCATGGCGCCGTATGCACGACATAGGCAAGGGCGGCGGCTGGTACTTCATTCTGTTCATCCCCATCGTGGGCTGGATTCTGTGGATTGTATGGTGCTGCAAGCCCTCCGAACCGTGCCCCAACCGTTTCGGTGATGTTCCTGCCTGCTGATTTGTGCAAGCTGGAATTATAGAACGAATGCCACTTCCTTGAACAGGAATGTGCGGGATTCCGCCCCCGGCGAAGTCAACAGTGAAAGTTGGCCGCCGGGGGCAACTTTTTCAATAATGGCTTCAAAACGGGTTCCGTCGGGGAGTGCGAATGTGTGCGGCTTGCCGTCGGCACGCCACAGGCGCCTGTGATATTCGGTATGCACTGCATCGGCATCTGCCACAGGGAATGCCCCGGCAATGCGGCTGCATATTCCGGAAAGCAGAGGCGGGAGTGAAAATTCCTTGTGGGCGAGCATGGCCAGCGATATGGGGTTGGGGGCGTCGGATTCAAATACGGTCTGGTTGACGTTCAGGCCGATGCCGGCGATGGTGTGCCCGATGCCGCTGCCGGTGAGGGTGTGCTCTATGAGGATGCCGGCAATCTTATGGTCGTCCACATAGATGTCGTTGGGCCATTTCACTTTTATGCGGTCGGATGCCACGGCTTCTGCCAGGGCATGCTCCACGGCTTCCACCACTGCGAGCGCCACGATTTCGGATATGAGGAACTGCCCGGCGGGGCTCACTCCCTCGGGGTGCAGAAAAAGCGAGAATGTGAGATTCTTTCCGGGCGCCGCTTCCCAGCAGTTTCCGCGCTGGCCGCGTCCGGCAGTCTGGTTGTGCGTCACAACCACAGTGCCGTGGGAGAGTTCCGCGGCATGTTGCTTGGCCCATGTGTTGGTCGATGGGGTTCGGTCAAGTTCCTTTATGGTCATTCCTGCTCGTGGGGTTTATGGTCACGCCTGTGCGTCGGAGGGCTTTTCGATTGTGAGGGTGCGCGACATGTCGGGGTTGATGGTAATATTCACCCGCACAGTGTCGTCGGGCAGAAGCGGCTCGATGCGTTCGGGCCATTCCAGCAGGCACAGGGCGCCGGAGTCGAAATAATCCTCCACGCCGATTTCAAGCGCTTCCTCCACCGATTCGAGCCGGTAGAGGTCGAAGTGATAGATGAGTTCGGCGGTGGTGTCCGAGCGGTATTCGTTGATGATGGAGAACGAGGGGGAGTTGGCCAGGTCCTCCTCCACGCCGAGAGCACGGCTAAGCTCGCGGATGAATGTTGTTTTTCCGGCTCCCATCTCGCCGTAGAAGGCATAGACGGTTTCATCGCCCATGAGGGCGGCGAATTCTTTGGCGGCTGCGGGGAGGGCGGCGGTGTCGGGTATGTTGATGGTTGTTTTCGTTGACATAACTGAGTGGTTGTGGGTATATATGAGTTGAGGAAAAATCTGTTTATGATTTCGGTGTAAGAGTTACCAGCGGTATCAGCATCTCCTCCAGCGAGATGCCTCCGTGCTGGAACGTGCCTGTGTAATACTGCACGTAGTAGTTGTAGTTGTTGGGGTAGGCGAAGAAGTCGTTGTTTCCGGCGAAGATATAGGCCGAACTGATGTTGGGCGCAGGCAGGCCGAACGCCTCCGGTTTCTTTATCTCATAGACCTGGCGGTTGTTGTAGGCGAGGTTTTTCCCCACCTTGTAGCGCAGGTTGGTGTTGGTGTTCTTGTCGCCAACAACTTTCACCGGATTGTCCACACGGATTGTTCCGTGGTCGGTGGTGACAATCACCTTCGCCCCGGATTCGGCTATGCGGCGGAACAGCTCGAGCGCCGACGAATGGCGGAACCACGATTCGGCCAGCGAGCGGTATGCAGCGTCGGAGCCGGCCAGTTCACGGATCATGCGGCTTTCGGTGCGGGCATGCGAGAGCATGTCGATGAAATTAAGCACGATTATGTTCAGGTCGTTGTTGGCGAGGTTGGAGAATTCGCGCAGCAGTTTTTCGCCTCCTGCCGAGTCGTTGATTTTGTTGTAGGAGAAGCGGCAGTTGCGGCGGTAGCGCTTGAACAGTGTTTCCACCAGTTCGCTCTCGTTGAGGTTCTTCCCCTCCTCCTCGTCCTCGTCGACCCACAGGTGCGGGAACATCCGGGCAATGTCGATAGGCATCAGTCCGGAAAAGATGGAGTTTCGGGCATACTGCGTGGCGGTGGGAAGGATGGATGTGTAAAGGCTCTCGTCGAACGTGAAGTATTCCGCCAGTATCGGTTTCACCGACAGCCAGAGGTCGAGGCGGAAATTGTCGATGAGAACAAAAAACACCTTTTCGCCTGCATCGAGCAGCGGCATCACCTTTTTGGGAAATACCTCGGGGCTCATCAGCGGACGGTCGGTGGCGTCGGCCTTAGGGGCGCCTTTCAGCGACGGGATGGATTCCACCCAGTCCTCGTAGTTGCGCCGCACGAATTTGAAGAATGCGGCGTCGGCCTCGGCTTTCTGCATTTTCAGCATGTCGGCCATGTTCGAGTCTGCCGATGCCAGGCGCAGTTCCCATGCCACGAGCTTTTCGTAGAGGGTGTAGTAACTGTCGATGTCGGCTGCGCTGTTGATGAGCATCCCCAGGTGGCCGAACTCCTGCTGGTAGCTGGATGTGGCCGTCTGCGACACAAGTTTCTCGCTGTGCAGATTCTTTTTGATCGACATGAGAATCTGGTTGGGGTTCACGGGCTTTATCAGGTAGTCGGCAATGTTGTTGCCCACGGCCTGGTCCATGATGTTTTCCTCCTCGCTCTTGGTAATCATGATTACAGGCGTCTGCGGCGACATCTCCTTGATGCGCTGGAGAGTTTCCAGTCCGGTGAGGCCCGGCATGTTCTCGTCGAGAATCACCAGGTCGAAGTGTTGCGATGCCACCAGCTCGAGGGCATCGCGGCCGTTGTTCACCGTCACCGGGTCGTAGCCCTTGCTGCGGAGAAACATTATGTGGGGTTTGAGCAGGTCGATCTCATCGTCGGCCCAGAGTATCGAGTTGTTCAATGTATGGCAGTTTTTGTTGATTCAAGCAAAGATAGTGATTTTCGCCGACTATGGGAAATAAAGCCGACTATGGAACATAAAAAAGCAGGACGGCGCGCCTGCAGTTGCGGCGCGCCGTCCTGTAAATCAGATTATGTCCGGGTGTATCAGCGGGCGAATTTAAGCGTTGCTGTTCCCTGCGGAGTGATGGCTTTCGCCATGTAGAATCCGGCGGGGAGTGCTGTTATGTCGGCCTGAGAGGCGTTGGTGGAGAGCATCATGCGGCCGCTGAGGTCGTAGACTGCGATGGTTTCGGCTCCGCCTTCAACCACAATCATGCCTTCAACCACCTTGATGGCATTGCTGCCGGATACATTTGCCAGGACATCCTCGATGCCGCTTGTGGCAGCCTCAACGTCGCCGTAGAAGCCGAGATTGTCGAGGATAAGGGCTTCGCCACCCTTGGTGCGGATGTTGAACGCCACATAGATTTCCTTCCCTTCGTAGGGTGAGAGGTCGATGCCGCGTGTCTGGGGATAGACTGACTCGTTGCTGATTTCGGCAACACCGGTATAATCATACCATTTGTCGTCTCCGGTGGATACCTTCACGTCATATTTTTCGCGGTATCTCTCGTTGATGGAGTTGGAATTCCACATGAAATGGGCATTTTTGCCGGTGACTTTCACCTTGGGCATCACAATGAAGCGGTCGGCGCTGGTGTCGTCGGTGAACCATGTAGCGGCTGCCAGGGCATGGTTGCCAAGCAGATAGTGCTCGAGATTGAAGATTCCGAAGCCGTCCTCGTTAAATTCGGCGCCGGCATCGGGGTGCAATGTGGCGCTGTCCTCCACGCGATAGGTGAATTCGGCGGGGAGTTTGGCATCCTCCATGTCCCAGAGCATCACGGCATCGGTGAGGTAGTTCACGGTGCCTTCCACAACGTTGTTGCCCGTGTTGTTGTCCTCGTCGCACACAATCTCCACTTTGTAGGTGTGGGCGCCTGCTGTCATGCCGGCCAGGGCGTCGGTCATTGTGATCTTGCGGATTTCCTGTTTTGTAATCGCGAGCGGTTCGGATTTCACTTTCGTTCCGTCGAGGTAGACGTTGACTGTGGCATCAGCATCGATGATGCCCACGTTGCGTACGGTGAATTCCACATCCTTCTTGTTGGCTTCGCGCAGATATGCACCGGGTGCGGTCACGTCGGTTATCATCAGATCAAGCGAGGTGTTGTCAATTTTTTCGATAGAGAGGTCGTCTATAACGAGCCAGTTTTCATCGGCATCGCTGAAGCAGTAGAATCCGAAATAAATCCTACCGGACTTCTGGAGTTCGAACACATTGATTGATTCAAGATAATGTTCGTTGTCCACCGGGTCGTACTCCACAAGCACGTTGGTCATTGCTTCGGGTGCGGGGGCATTGCCGTAGCATACACGCAGGCGTTCCGGATGGTTCTCAGTGGCAGAATACCAGAATTTGAGGACATACCAGCCGGTCTCCATCGTTATGGGCTCAAGGAAGAACCAGTCGTCGCCGGCATTATTCTTGTTGTAGTTATAGCCCATGCACGCATCGCCGGTACGGGAGAAATGTGTGAAGAAATCGTTGATGGCTATGTGCCAGTAGCCGTCGTCGTTGTTGAGGTTCGCGTAGCTGAAGCCCGATGTGTCCTCGTCAGGTTCGAAGCCCATGAAATAGGGCACGGCTGCCGGAGCGACGTGGCGTACATTGGCTGTGGCGGCGTCGTTGGACGGAACGATATCGTCGGGATGGATGGTCCATGCCTTTACGGTGTACTTTCCACGCGGTGTGGAGAGGTTGGCTTTGGCCGTGAAGGTGTACTCGGTTGTGGCGCCTTTGGCGAGCGGCTGGTTTACGGTTTCGATCACCGGTTCGCCGTCGTTCACAGAGAATGCCACCTGGTAGCTGTCAACGTCCACCAGGCCGTCGTTGGCGATTTTTACTTTCACAGTTTCCTGCGAAAGGGCTTCGCCTGTGACGGGTGTCACGATCTCGGTCACACGAAGGTCCACGGGATTGTTGACCTGAGTCACCTTCATGTTGCAGAGGTACAGGCGATAGCGGTCGGCGGGGGTAACGGCGTGGAAGCCGATGTGAAGATTGCCGGCAGGTGCATCGACAAGGAAGAATCCGCCCTGACGTTCTGCTGGAATGCTTTCGTGCGATTTGCCCATGGTGGTCATCGCGGCAACCGATTGTGCGGAACCGTACCACACTTCTATTGCCTCTTTGTAGGAACTTCCGTACACTTCGTAGCTTACCATATAGCTTCCGGCTTCGGAAATGTTTATGGCCGGTGAGATGAGCCAGTCGTTGGCGGCATTTTTGCTGTTGTACTGATAATAAACGTGGGAGGGATCTCCGTCGGGGTTGAACTGCCATTTGGAGCCATCTTCGTTGGCGTCTACTTCAAGCCAGCGGCCAAAGTCTTCGGCGGTTGCGAACGTTTCTGAGAACAAAGGTTCTGCCGCGGACAGAGATCCTGCCGAGAGGAGGGCTGCTGCCACAAGGGTAAAGATTTTTCTCATAAATGTAATAATGGTTTGTTGAGATAAAAAATGATTCGTTTAATCGAATCTGTGGATTTTGAAATTAATTAAACCGGCGTGATTAATCTTGCGCATAAAAATACTTCTTGAAAAAATATCCTTGATGAATATTTTTTCATTTTGGGAGTTTTTTAGAAATCGGGGACAAAAAAACGACTAAACTGCCAACGTTGGAGGCGGATTTGAGGTATATTAATGCAAATATTCAAATATGTCCCGGCATATGCTTGCTGACCGCCGAAGGGGTGTTCCCTTCAGGCGGCATTATCGGTGACTGTGTCTGCATGCAGTGGCAGATGCCGATAGGCGATGGGGTCAGTCGAGGAGAGGATCGTCGCCTTCCGACCCCGGTTCGTATTCCGGGAGGACAGGCGTAGCCGGCTTCGGAGTTTCTACGGGCGTATTCGGTTTGGGTTTCTCCTGAGGCTTATCCGGTTTGTGTTGTTCCTGAGGTGCTGTTGTGGTGTGTGTGTCCGGACTTGTTGTGGTTTTTTCCGGAGCTTCATTCGTTTTTCCCGGCGAAGTTTGCGGCTTTTCCGGGGTTTGAACAGGCTCAGGGCTGGCAGGAATGTCGTCGGACGGCTCGGCAGTGACAGGTTCGGCTGCTTCAGGTGCGTCGGTTTCCTGTTCGGCATCCGGCTCGGGCGCTTGCTCCATGTCGTCGGGCATCATGTCCGTGGCGTCAGACGGCATGACTGCGTCGCCGGGGATTGGGGCGGTGTCCTCCGCAGCCTCTTCGGGCGTCAGACCTTCCGATTCTCCGAACAATTCGGGCGGCAGCACGGCCTCCTCGGTGTCGCGATAGGTCTTGTCGCGCATGTAGCGGAAATATTCGTCGAACGAGCGGCCGTTGCGCAGCAGTGTGTCGAAATTCGCGGCGGAAATGACCACCGGGCGCACTTCGGCGGGGAGCTGGAGTGTGGGGCTTGCCGCCATAACCTTGCGGTAATGGTTGATTTCCTCTACGTTTTCAAAGCCTTTGATAAGAAGCAGCCCGAGGCGTCCGAAATTCATCTGCTCCAGATCGAAATCCTTCACGACGAACGACGAGAAGTTGTGGCGCGCCACCTCATAGAGCAGTGCGTTCTGCGATATGCGGTCGGTGGGGAAAAGGAGCACCAGATATTGCTCGGTGTCCGGGTTGAGGTCGAACTCTATCTGCTCGTCGCTGACGGCGGTGGAGTCGGAACCGAGACGGATGTCCCACAGCATGCCGCGCATGTTGCCCCCGCCGCTCTGCTGCAGCTCGCGCCCCTGGGCAAGTCCTTTAAGATAGGAGGAGGCGTAGGGGGTGATGTCGGTGTCGGGATAACGCTCGAGCAGTTCCATAAGGGTGTTCTTGAAGCCTTCGGTGTTTTTGTCGGTGACATACGCCAGGGCCTCGAGGAACATGAATTTGGGCATGAGCGGGCTTAGCGGGAAGTCGGAGCGCACTTTTGCGTAGGTGGAGTGCACGCCCCGGTTGTCGTTGTCGAGGTATGCCTGCAGCGCCTGGTCGTAGAGGCTGTTCTCCTGCTCCATCATGCGCCGGAGATTGCCCACATAGTCGGGGTCGCGCATGGCCATGCCGTATTTGGAATCGGGAAACTCGTTGAGGATCAGCTGACGGTAGTGCTCGGCGCGGTCCATCCGTCCCATGCGCACGAACATCAGATAGAGGTTATAATAAGCGTCGAGGCGGTAGATGTTGTCGGGGTAGCGGCGCAGCAGCTCCTCAAACTCCGTTTCAGATGCCGGAAAATCCTCGAGTTTGTCTTTCAGAATAACGCCCATGTTGTAAAGCCCCTCCTGGATGACGTCGTTGGCCGTCTGCTTCTCGGCGTCGGTTTTGGGGATTTGCTTGAGATAATACTCCGGATAATGGGGATCGTTCTCCTTGTCGGCATTTTCCTTACCGCCATTCTCCTTGTCTGCGGCTTCTGAATCTGTTTCATCAGTTTCCTCCTCGTTGTCGGCGGAGTCGTCGCCGGAGGTGCCGAAGTCGTTGAAATCGAAGGTCGATTTATTGCGGCGGCGCCAGTCGTCTTCAAGCTTTCGGTTACCCCACCGGCGCTGGAATTCGGTGCGGCCGGCGTTTTTGGTGGCCGTGTTGTAGAAGTACCATGAGTCGTCGCCGGTGTTCATCACGAATGTTTGCGGTGCTTTCGACGATGAGCCCTGCATGGTGTTGCCCATGGCGTCGCGGTTGGCAAGAAACTCCTCGCGTGCAGCCGCCTCGGCCTCCTCCTTTTCTTTCTCTTTCAGCTCCTCGATGATGCGTTCCACCACTTTCTGCTGCTGTTCGGGCGTCATGGCCGACAGGCGCAGCAGCGAGTCGTTAAGCTCTACGTTCTGCGAATAGAGTGCCAGCTCGTCGAGCACGTCGCTTCGGCGGCGCAGTTTTGCGTAGTCGGGCCATGTGGTAGGGAGGAGAGGCACCGCCTCCGAGTAGCATGGCTGTGCCTTGGAGTATTTGCGCAGGTCGTAGTAAAGTGAGCCAAGGGTTATCTGGGCTATCGCCTTGTCTATACCGGAACGGGTGGATTTCTCCACGGCCAGTTCATAATTGGCAATGGCGTTTGTGGTGTCGGCGCGCGACAGATACAGGTTGCCGATGGCGTAGTATATCTGGTCGAGATACTCTTTGTTGCGGTCATAGCGCACCATGCGCTTGAGGGCTTTTACCTCAGGGGTGATGTCGGCACCTGAAAATACCTCGCTCTGTTTGATGCGTGCGTTGAATTTCGTACGGTAGGAAGCCGACGAGCTTGAGCCGGCTTTGTCGAACGCTTTGTAGGCCAGCTCCTTCTGCCCGAGTGCGGAATACACCTGTCCCAACAGGAAGTTGAGCCTGGTGCGCTGCGGCCGTGTGGCCAGCGGAATCGCTTTTGTGAGCATCGGCACTGCCTCCTCATAGTTCTTCTGCTTTATGAGCAGGTCGGCGTATGTGGAATAATATAGTGAGCGTATGGGCTTGGAGGTAAGCTGGTCGGACTTTACGCGTGTCAGAATGTTTTCCGCCTCGAAAAGCCAGTCGAGCGCGCAGTAACTGCGTGCTTCCCACAGTTTGGCCTCTACCACGGTGGCCGGCAGCCAGGAGAAATGTTTGGAGATATAGAAGAATGTGGAGGCGGCTCCGAGAAAATCGCCGTTGAGATACTGGCTGCGCCCCATCATCATCCATGAATTGTGTAGGAAGGGATTGTATTCCTCCCGGCGCATCCACGCCTTGTATTTCGGGTCGGAGCTTTTGCCTGCCTTTTTCTTGGGTTTCTTCTTTATGGAACGCAGCTGGATGGCTTTCTGGGCTTTCTCAATCGAGCGGTCGAAGTTGCCTTGCGGCTGCGGGGCCTTTTCGTCGGCCTTGGCGGCAGCCGGATGGATGAAGAGCATGCGCGAGAAGTCGTCCTCGTAGCTCTCTTCCATGTCGTGCAGGGTCTCTTTGTAGTGTGTGTCGCCGTTGTAATGGATGTTGTAGCGGGTGATGAACTCCTGATATTTGCGCGTGGCGGCAGTGTTCTTTTTGGGCGAGCACGAACATAGCAGACCCAGGGCCGCAATGGCCGGGGCCGCTGCTATCAGGGCTATGCGTGCAACTCTGTTCAAAGGAGCGGTGCTTACAGACAAAAAAACTATTGTCACGACAGTTTATCGTGTGACTTGAATAAAAACGTCAGTCGCAGCCATTTTATTGCCCATGGCGCACATTCCCCCGTCCGGACCAAACACTTGAGTGTTGCAGGGCGTTAATAAATATGAACGCAAGCTAAAATCTTTGTCTGCCGAACAAATTTAAATCAGTTTGTGGGTTCTGTGTCACTGTTGTTAAGGTAATACGGAGAATCAAGCGCAATTTGTGGTGCGGTGGTGGATTTTTCGGGCGTATGTGGAAAAATTAACGGTTTTGTGTTAAATCGATTTGGAAAATAGTTAAAAAAGTTTTAACTTTGCTTCCAGTCATAAATACAGTTTAATATGAAAAAGGCTATTCTTTTGGCTGCTATGGCGTTGAGTATGGCTGGCGCATCCGCTCAGACCACCGTGGCCGGCAGCAAATTCACCGACAACTGGTCGTTCACCCTCAAGGGTGGCGCCGTAATGTCGTCGAAATCGGTAGCAGACAATGGCTTCTGGGATAATGCCCGCGGCATTGTGGGAGCGGAACTCCGCAAGCAGATCACGCCCGTATTTGGCCTGGGTGTGGAAGGCGAATGGACAATTAACACATCCAGCTGGGCCGGCTACCGTTCGGGCAACTGGTTCGATCATCAATATGTAGGCGTGTTCGGCGCAGTCAACCTTATGAACGCATTTGCAGGTTACACAGGCGCTCCACGTCTTTTCGAGCTTGAAGTGGTGGGCGGCACCGGATGGCTGCATGCCTACTATCCCCACACTTCCGGCAAGGACGGCAACTCCTGGGCCACCAAGGTGGGTATGAATTTCAACTTCAACCTCGGCGAATCGAAAGCATGGACACTTGCGTTCAAGCCCGCATATCTGTGGAACATGAACGGCAATCCGCGCCCCAACATTCTCGGTTACGAGGCCCGTTACGACAGCAATTTCGGCTATCTCGAACTTGAGGCCGGCATCACATATCATTTCGGCAATTCCAACGGCACACACCATTTCACGGTGGTACGTCCGTACGACCAGTCGGAAATCGATGCGCTCAACGCCCAGATCAACGCCCTCCGTGGCGAGCTTGAGGCATCGGGTGCCAACAACGCAGCTCTCCTCGCTCAGATTGCCGACCTGCAGGCTCAGCTCGACGCTTGCAACCGTCGTCCGCCGGTGGTGGAGAAGGTTGTGAAGGACCTCAATAACATCCGTTACGTGTTCTTCAACTGCGGTTCTGCCTATGTTCAGCCCAATCAGCAGCCCAACATTGCAATGGTGGCCGACCAGCTCAAAGAGAACACTAACGCCACCGTCACCGTGAAGGGTTACGCTTCGAAGGACGGCTCCGCCGCTTTCAACCGCAAGCTTGCAGAACGCCGTGCAGAGGCAGTCAAGAAAGAACTTGTGAAACGCTACGGCATCGCTTCAGACCGCGTCAAGGCTGAAGGCATGGGCATCGGCGATCTCTTCCAGGAGAACAGCTGGAACCGTGTGAGCGTCTGCACAGTCCACGAATAAGATAAGACAGCTTTTACAAAAGCACTTCAGATAAGAACTGAACAAACATTTACCACGCTGCGCCGGGATGCATTCCCGGCGCAGCGTGTCATTTGTTCCGGCTGAACCAATGCTTCGTTTTTCCGGCTCAACCCGATTATTGGCAGATTTGGCTTAACATTAAGCAATTTTTGTGAAGAAATGAAAAACGGACGGGGATAACGCCCGAAAAATCCTAAATTTGTAAATTGTGGAATGTGCATTTGCATATGGCCACGTTGTTTTACTATAACGAGTAAGGCCGTCCGGTCGGCCGGAACATACTGCCAGATGAACGAACTGCTGACTGTTACACTTAATGTTACCTTGTCCGATGTGCTTATGGTGCTGTCGGTTCTGCTGCTGAGCGCAGGCGTTGTGCTTGAGTTCAGCCGGAGCGACAACGGCGTGGCATTTTCCTGCCTTGGTTTAGGGGCGCTTAACCGCTGCGACATGGTGACGATAAGCGACAAGGTGCTGCTGTTCTGGGCCGTGGTCACCATCATTGTTCTTGTGATAATGCGTATGCGTGACGGACAGTCAGGCTATCCGGCACTCTGCAGGCGGTTTGTAGCCGCCGGAGCATTGGCCGGAATGGCGGTGGGTATGCTTTGGGGCTATGCGGCTCTGATGGCCGGGGCAGCCGCAGGTGCGGTGCTCGGCGCTGTGGCGTGGAGCCGTACGCCTTCAGGTGCGGTTTACCCCGTGGCGCGGCCGGCGCCATAGTGGAAGTGGGCCTTCCGGCTGTGGTAGTGATGGTAATGACCGGCATCGCCATCAACTCGTTTATTGTGGCCTCTCGTACGGGCGGCATTTGAAAACGGCCTTGCCGGCATGGCGTCCGGCAGGGATAACTGACATTGAACGGACTACGATGAAAAAACTGTTGATAGCAATAGCGGCGTGTCTGTCGGTTGCATTGGCGTTCTCGGCCTTTGCAACCACAGCGAAGTCTGCGAAAAAAACTGAGCCGGAGGCACCCGATTTCGAGCGTATCAAAGCCGAGGTGTCCGATCCCAAATCGCAGTGGTATTATCCAAGACTCATGCAGCAGTATGAGCGTAACGAGACTGTGATGACTCTCGATGATTACAGGCATCTCTATTACGGATATCTCTTTCAGGAGGACTTCAACCCCTATCGCCACAACGAGGCCGTGACGCGCAATGAAGCGCTGTATTATAAAAACAATCACACTCGTGCAGAGCTTGATTCCATCATAACATACGCAAGGCAGGCCATTGACGATAATCCGTTCGACCTCAATCAGATTAATTTCATGATTTATGCGTTGCGTGCGCGCGGGAAGGTGAATCTCGCCAACATATGGCAGTACAGGCTCAACCATCTGCTTCAGGCCATTGTGTCGAGCGGAACCGGCACAGACAAGGACCATGCGTGGTATGTGATTAATCCACGGCATGAGTACAGTATAATCAATTTCCAGAACGCAGTTGTCAAGGATCAGCATTACGAGGAGCCCTATTTCGACTGCATGGAAGTGGAGAAAAAGAGCGGGAAGGAGAACGCCACCTACTATTTCAACATCCGCAACCTGCTCGAGGAATATTATCGGAAATTTCCCGAGCAGATGTGAGGTTAAAGTCCTCGCCGCAAAATGAACCAATCAACAACCTACCGATGAAAATTGCACATATCGATTTGGGCGACCGCCCTGTGATGCTCGCGCCGATGGAGGATGTGACCGACCGCTCGTTCCGGCTCATATGCAAGGAACTGGGAGCCGACATGACCTACTCCGAGTTTGTTTCGGCCGATGCGCTGATACGCAATATCGCCGCCACTACGCGCAAGCTCCATATAGAACCCGCCGAGCGCCCCACGGCCATTCAGATTTATGGCCGCGAGGTGGAGCCGATGGTGGAGGCTGCCAGAATGGTGGAGGCTGCCGGGCCGGATGTGATAGACATAAATTTCGGCTGCCCGGTGAAGAAGGTGGCAGGCAAAGGTGCCGGAGCCGGTATGCTGCGCGACATCCCCAAAATGCTCGAAATCACGCGGGCGGTTGTAAAGGCGGTCAACGTGCCTGTCACGGTGAAAACGCGCCTGGGATGGGATCATGAACACCGTATCATTGTGGATTTGGCCGAACAGTTGCAGGACTGCGGCATTGCGGCGCTGACTGTGCACGGACGCACGCGTTCACAGATGTACACCGGTGAGGCCGATTGGGAGATGATTGCCCGCGTAAAGGAGAATCCGCGCTTCCGCATCCCTTTGATCGGCAACGGCGACATCACAACTCCGCAGAAGCTTGTGGAGGCTTTCAGCCGTTACGGCGTGGATGGTGTGATGGTGGGGCGCGCGGCCATAGGCAATCCGTGGGTGTTCCACGACATGAAGCAGACTCTGTTGCATGGCACCGTGCCTGAACCGCTGAGCCTCGAGCGGAAATTTGAAATACTGCGCCGGCAGATCAACGAGAGCATCGACCGTATCGACGAGTACCGCGGCATACTTCACATCCGCCGCCATCTGGCCGTGAGCGGTCTGTTCAAGGGGATTCCTTTTTTTCGCGATACCCGCATAGCCATGTTGCGTGCCAACACAAAGGACGAACTGTTCGGCATTATCGACATGGTGGAGGACAAACTGCGCGACGGCAGCGCGTTCATATAAATATTAATTAAGTGAATAAAATTATATGGCTATGAAAATCAGGTTTTTAATGGCTTTGTCTCTGCTTGTGACGCTGTCGGCTTACGGCGCCGGTGACGAGCCTGTGCAGAAGTTTGAACTTGATGTAAAGGATTTCTCGCAGCTCGTTGTGGATGACGGCCTGAATGTGGAGTACCACAGTAATGACGACATGGCAGGGAAGGCCGTGTTCTCTGCTCCGAAAAGCATTGCCGACAAAATCCTGTTCGAGAACAACGGCAAAGGGAAACTGCTCATTCAGAAATCATTTCACGAGGAGACAGAACTGGTGTCTGACCTTCCCACAATCAAGGTGTATTCTCGCTTCCTGAAAAGTATAACCAACAACGGTGACTCGACTGTCCGCGCTCTTGAGGTGCGTCCCACAATGGAGATGAACGCAACGGTGGTTGGTAACGGGCGTCTGGTTGTGCGTGATGTCGACTGCTCCAAATTCAGCGGCAGCATAAAGACCGGAAACGGCACTCTGGTGGTGACCGGAAAATGCGCCGAAGCCGTGTTGAGCAACACCGGTACGGGTGCTATACAGGCCGATAACCTTCGTGCCGGCAATGTGTCGTGCCGCTTTTTCGGCACCGGAACCACAGGCTGCTGGGCCACCGGCACGCTGACTGTGAAAGGGGTGATGAAAGGAAAGCTTTATTACCGCGACACCCCTGCGCGCATCCGCAACTTCTCGGTCGGGGTGAAAATCTATTCGCTCGAAGGCACCGAGTGGCTGGGCGAGCAAGAGCCTGATCCCGATGGCGACAGCGGTGCTCCTGCCGATGAAAAGTAAAGAATTCAGGCTGTTGTCTTAGTCAATGAGCAGTCAGGACGCACCATTGAAAACCCTTACGGCCAGGTCGGTGAAATGGAATCTCATCGACCGCTTGTCGTCGCAGGTGCTCTATGGCATCACCGGAATAATTCTGGCCCGGCTGCTTTCGCAGGAGGATTTCGGCCTTGTGGGCGCCATCCTCGTGTTTCAGGCGTTCGCCTCGCTGATGGTCGACAGCGGATTCTCCTATGCGCTTATCCAGCGCAAGCAGCCCACCCGGCTTGACTATTCCACCGTGCTGTGGTTCAACATGGCCGTGGCCGTGGTGCTTTATGTGGTGCTGTTTTTCTGTGCCCCGCTCATTGCCGATTGCTTTCAGGGCGACAGGCGTCTGGTGCCGTTGAGCCGGGTGATGTTCCTCTCGTTTATCCTGAATGCCTCGGCCATAGTGCAGACCAACCGCCTGATGAAGCGGATGGATGTGCGGATGGTGGCGGTTTCGAATGCGGCCGGTCTCGTGGCCGGAGCTATCGTGGGCATTACGCTGGCCGTGGCAGGGATGGGAGCATGGGCCATCGTTTGGCAGACACTTGCACTGAATGCCGTGAAGAGCGCGGTGCTGTGGTTCACTTCGGGATGGTTGCCGCTGTGGCGGTTCTCCATGCAGTCTCTGCGCAGTTTTTTCAGCGTGGGCTCGAGCATGATGGCCTCTTCGTTTCTGAATGTGCTTTTCCAGAACATCTATACATTTTTCATAGGTAACCGGGCCGGACTTGTTCCGCTGGGCTATTACACACAGGCCGACAAATGGAGCAAAATGGGGATAACCTCCATCTCGCAGGTGCTCACATCCTCATTTCTGCCGGCGTTGTCGGCCGTACAGGACGATGACGAGCGGTTTTCGCGTGCCTCGCAGAAAATGAACCGCTTTACGGCCTACATACTCATGCCAGCCATGGGGTTCCTCATCATAATGGCCACCCCGATATTCCACTGTCTGTTCGGCGAGAAATGGGATGCATCCATCCCGCTGTTCCAGCTGCTGCTTTTGCGCGGGGTGTTCACCGTGCTCACGGCGCTCTACAACAATTATCTCGTGGCAAAAGCCATGTCGAAGGCTGTGGTGGCCATGGAGGTGCTGCGCGACGGGGTGGCGCTTCTGCTGCTGGTGGCCTGTCTGCCTTTCATTGCCATGTCGCTACCGGGCAATCCCGTTTATGGCATCGAGCTGTTGCTCTACGGTCAGCTGCTGGCATCGGTTGTGGCATGGGCTGTGATGACGGTAAAGGTGGCGCGTGTCACCGGGCGCTCCCTGTGGCGGTTTCTTTCCGACAACGTGCCTTATGTGGCCGAGACAGTCCTGATCGGTGCGGTGATGTGGGTGGAGAGTCTGGTGATAGCCAACTGCTGGATTCTACTGTTTGCGCAGGCATGTACGGCACTTGCGCTTTATGTGGCTGTGAACCAATTGCTTCATTCCGTTATCCAGCGCGAGGTCGTTGCCTATCTTCGTGGCCGTTCCTCATTCTGAACATATATTCCCGGAAAAAGTGCTAACTTTGCAGCCGGAATGAGAATGTTGAACAGGAATATAGCAACGCTGCTTATAGGTGTTTTCGCTTTCTTTTTTTGCGGGAACACAGTGTTCATACATTCCCATGTGGTCAACGGCGCCCGCGTGGTGCATTCGCACCCGTTTTTACCGGGCGACCATCACGGCCATACACAGAATGCCCTGCATTTCATCGCGGCCTACAATCTTATGGCCGCCACAATGGAATGCGGAGAGACTGTGCATCTGCAACAGCCCGCACGTGTATTGCAGGGTTGTGTGGAGTTGCAGCCGGTAATGGACTGTGCGCCGGCTCTCACCGATGTACGTCCCGTACGCGGCCCTCCCTCATGTTGATAATTCCCCGTATCATAAATCCGACCGGATGACAGGTTGCACCACGCGCGATGCGGTTATGCAGTTGCAGGTCCGGTTCACAGAATTATCAACCAAAATTCCAGCACAACACATGACAAGACATATTCTTATGTCGGCATTCACTGCAATGTCGGCACTTATGGCATATGCAGCTCCTGCAGGCGCCTCGGCCACGCCTTCGGATGCAAATATCACAGGCCATGTAATCGACAGTTCCACAGGCGAGCATCTTGCTTACTGCACTGTAAGGATTGACGGCACCTCGATTGCCACACTCACCGATGCCTCCGGTCATTACACCATCCGTGACCTCAAGCCCGGAAATTATGAGATTGTGGCATCGTTCGTTGGCTATAAATCAGTGACACATAAAGTCGATGCCGAGCGTGACCGTACCATAGAGGTGAATTTTGACCTATCGCCCGACGCTTTCATGCTCGATCAGGTGGTGGTCACTGCGAGCAAGAGCGAACAGAAACGCCGCAACAGTCCGTCACTGGTGAGTGTCGCATCGGCCAAGCTGCTCGAACAGGTGAGCGCCTGTTCGCTGGCCGACGGTCTGAGCTTCCAGCCCGGTGTGCGTGTAGAGAACGATTGCCAGAACTGTGGTTTCACGCAGGTGCGCATCAACGGTCTCGACGGTCATTACTCCCAGATTCTGATGAATTCACGTCCGGTGTTCTCGGCGCTTGCCGGGGTGTACGGTCTCGAACAGATTCCGGCCAATATGATTGACCGGGTGGAGGTGATGCGCGGCGGCGGTTCAGCTCTGTTCGGCTCCTCGGCCATCGGCGGCACAATCAACATCATAACCCGCGACCCGGTGGTGAATTATGCCGAAGCCGCCCACAGCCTTACCTCAGTAGGCATCACCGGCAAACTCGACAACAACACCACGGTGAATGCATCGGTGGTGAACGGCAACAACCGTCTGGGGCTTTTTGTCTACGGGCAGAACCGCGTGCGCGACGGTTACGACCACGACGGCGACGGTTTCACGGAGATAGCACAGCTTAAAACCCAGACCCTGGGTGCGCGCGCGTTCATGCGTCCGTCCGATGATACACGCCTGACGCTGGAATATCACGGCACGCACGAGTACCGCCGGGGTGGCGACAATCTTGACCTGCAGGCCCATCAGGCCATGGTGGCCGAGCAGGTGGACCACAACATCCACGGAGGCGAGGCGTCGTTCGACCTGTGGTCGCGCAGCCGTGCCGACCATCTCAATGTATTCGCCGCCCTGCAGAACACCAAACGCAACAGTTATTACGGCAGTGAGATGGATCCGAACGCCTACGGCACCACCCACGACCTCGTAATCAGTTCAGGCGCCCAATGGACCCACTCGTTCAGCCGCCTGTGGTTCATGCCCTCCGAACTCATTGCCGGAGTGGAGTACAACCATAACTATCTGCATGATGTCACCCTGAGCTATGACCACAATGTGGTGCAACGCGTCAACATCTACAGCGGTTATCTGCAGAACGAATGGCGCGACGACCGTTGGGGCTTTCTCATCGGCTGCCGCATCGACAAGAACTCACTGATCAGCAATGCAATCCTGTCGCCGCGCGCAAACATCCGCTTCAATCCGTCGGACAATTTCAATTTCCGTCTGTCTTACTCCACGGGATTCCGCTCGCCGCAGGCCTATGCCGAGGATTTCCACGTGGCCGTGGTAGGCGGTGAGCGTCTGGTCACTGTGCTTGCGCCTGGTCTGACACATGAGAAAAGCAACAGCTTCAGCGGTTCGGCCGACATGTATCACCGTTTCGGCAATGTGCAGACAAATCTGATGATCGAGGGTTTCTACACCGACCTGCGCGATGTGTTCGCCCTGCGCAAGCTTGACGAACCCGACGATCAGGGCAATGCAGTGCTCGAACGTTACAACGGTTCGGGCGCCACGGTGTGGGGCGTGAACGTCGAGGCAAAGGCTTCATTTCCTGGAATGGTGGATCTCCAGGCCGGTCTGACATGGCAGCAGAGCCGCTACAAAACTCCGGAATACTGGAGCGAGAACCCGGCTGTGGCTCCCGAAAAGCGGATGTTCCGCACCCCCGACCTCTATGGGTATCTTATGATAAGTTACAACATTACCCGCAGTTTCCGTGCATCGCTCAACGGCACCTACAGCGGTTCGATGCTCGTGCAGCATATGGAGGGATCCGGCACGCCGGTGGATGTGGCCGAGACAACGCCCGATTTCTTTGACCTCGGATTCAAGCTCAACTACGAGTTCAAGATAATGCACAGCGGATGCATAGACCTGGGCATAGGCATCTCCAACATCTTCAACAGCTATCAGAAACATTTCGACCAGGGGTATCTGCGTGATTCGGGTTATATCTACGGCCCGATGCTTCCGCGCAGCCTGTCGGCGTCCGTGCGGTTCCATATCTGATTTTTGATTTGATTTTTCCTGTGCAAATCGCGCGGATTTAGCGTAAATTGTGCTAAATTTGGATTTCAAACAAATAAGTAGCTGTAAAACATTAAACCAGCCTGTCGCATGTCGGTAAATAAAGTGATACTTGTGGGAAATGTGGGGAGGAATCCGGAGATAAAATATGTCGGGAGCCGTCCGTATGCCACCTTCTCGCTTGCCACGTCCGACCCCGCCTATACCACAGCACAGGGTGTGCAGGTGCCCGAACGCACCGAATGGCACAACATAGTGATGTGGGACCGCCATGCCGAGACGGCTGAACGCTACATCACAAAAGGCACAAAGCTATATATCGAAGGGAAATTGCGCACGCGGGCATGGCAGGACGCCAATGCCATAAAGCGCTCGGTTACGGAGATTGTGGTCGACACGTTCGACATCCTCTCCCGTCCGCAGCAATGATGCCGCAGCCGTAACGCAACCACAAAACCGTACGTTGCCGGAAAATGACAATAAATTTATAAATTCACGATATGGAAAAAAGTAAAACCGCTATGCCGCCCGCACCCGAGGCGGAGGGATTCGCCAACGATGTGGATCCTGTGGAACTGCCCGAAAATGCGTTCCGCGAACTCGGCGCCGATGAGCAATACCGCCCGCTGATGCATCCGGCGCGCCAGTACCGTGAGGTTACCGTCTATTCGGTGCTGATGGGGCTGGTGCTCTGCATCATCTTCAGTGCCGCAGCCGCCTATCTCGGGCTCAAGGTCGGGCAGGTGTTCGAGGCCGCAATCCCCATCTCTATCATTGCAGTGGGTCTGTCGAGCGCCCTGAACAAGAAGAATGCCCTCGGGCAGAATGTAATCATACAGAGCATCGGAGCATGCTCTGGCGTGATTGTGGCGGGAGCCATCTTCACACTTCCGGCTCTCTACATCCTTCAGGCCAAGTATCCCGAGATTTCGGTGAACTTCTTCCAGATATTCCTCAGCTCTCTGCTCGGCGGTGTGCTCGGAATCCTGTTCTTCATCCCCTTCCGAAAATATTTCGTGAAGGACATGCACGGCAAATACCCCTTCCCGGAGGCTACCGCCACCACTCAGGTACTCGCAAGCGGACAGACCGCCGGAGCTGCCGGCGGCTCACAGGCCAAGACTCTCGTCATAGCCTCGCTGATCGGTGGTATATACGACTATGTAGTTGAGATCTTCGGCTTCTGGGCCGGAACGCTCACAACCACGGTCGGGAGCTGGGGTGAGGCCATTGCCGCAAAGACAAAGCTTGTGCTGAGCTGCAACACAGGAGCCGCCGTGCTCGGTCTGGGCTACATCATCGGCTTGCGTTACGCCTTCATCATCTGCGCCGGTTCGTTCTTTGTGTGGTGGGTGATTATCCCCCTGATGGGAACGTACGGCAATGCAGAGATTGCGGCCATGAGCTCCAACGAGATTTTCAGCAATTATGCCCGCATGATCGGTATCGGCGGTATCGCCATGGCCGGTGTGATCGGCATCGTCAAGTCGTGGCCCATCATCCGTCAGGCAGTGGGGCTTGCAGGCCGTGAGTTCAAAGGCGGTGCGGCAGCAGCCGAACGTCCGCAGCGCTGGCAGTGGGACATCTCCATGAAGCACATAGTGTTCTTCATCGGTCTGGCCCTTGTTGCCGTGTTGCTGTTCTTCCGTTTCGGCGTGATCGACAGCTGGTGGCAGGCCATCATCGCATGGGTGGTGGTCACTCTCATCGCCTTCCTGTTCACCACCGTTGCGGCCAATGCCATCGCCATAGTGGGTTCAAATCCTGTTTCGGGCATGACGCTCATGACCCTTATCATAGCATCGGCCATCTTTGTGGCCATCGGCCTTAACGGAACTTCCGGCATTGTGGCCTCGATGGTTATCGGCGGCGTTGTCTGCACCGCACTCTCGATGGCAGGCGGCTTTGTCACCGACCTCAAGGTAGGTTACTGGCTCGGCTCGACCCCGCGCCGTCAGGAACAGTGGAAATTCCTCGGCACACTGGTGTCGGCAGCCACAGTCGGCGGTGTGATTCTGGTGCTCAACCAGGTGTACGGCTTCTCGGGTGAGAACGCTCTTGTTGCACCTCAGGCCAACGCTATGGCAAAAGTAATCGAACCGCTCATGATGGGTGGCGATACCCCCTGGATTCTTTACATGACCGGCGTTGTTCTCGCTCTGCTGCTCAACTGGCTCGGCGTTCCGGCTCTTGCCTTCTGCCTGGGCATGTTCATCCCCCTGTCGCTCAATACACCGCTCCTTGTAGGTGGTGCTGTGGCATGGTTCGTGGGTAACAGCTCGAAGGACAAGAAAGTGAACGAGGCACGCCGCGACCGTGGCACACTCATCTCCTCCGGCCTCATTGCCGGCGGCGCCCTGTTCGGTGTGTTTGCAGCCCTGACCCGCTTCTTCGGCTATGAATATGTATGTGGCGTATCGGCCGGCATGCTGCAGGTCTATGGCCTCATCGCCTATGCGCTCCTCATCGCCTACCTCTGGTGGTCCTCCCTCCGCGCCAAATAATCCCCTCGCCACCCTTCGGTAGCAGATTATTTGCCGCCCTCGGACGCAAAAACTTCGCTACCAACAGACTGCATTGTCTGCACCCCATAAAACCCACAGGGCTGATTCTTCACTTGCGAGAATCAGCCCTGTGGGTCTGTTATTATGCCATAATATTAATGGTTTGTGTCACATCATTATATCGGACAATCGTTGGTTTTGTCTGAATAAATTCCTGTAGAATCAGATTAATTAATATGATGGAGAGTCAAGGACGGTTGGAAGAGAGTTCCAGCAATCCTTGATTTGGATTCACTTATTTGCATTATGGGCATAATGTCAAGATTCGGAACGTCAGGCAACTTTGTTCTGGAGATTCGTGCCCCGTTCGGCTGCTGATATGATACGGCTTGCTCAACTTCTGCCGGGAAATGGATTCTGCATGGTTGTTTTGCTGAATATAGATCAGACCCTATCCATATTGTCGGACAAAGAATTTCTACGATATTATTGGCAAATGTGGATTGGGCGTATTGGCTGTTTGCCATGGCATCGATAATGTCCTGTATGGAAGCGTCAGGATATTCTGCAAGCATTTCTCCTTCTATATTGCTGATAATTAATTCTTTGTTGATGGGGCTTGGTGTAAAACCGGAACGTTGTGGCGTTACAAATACATACCCATCATAGATGTGGAACTGTATCAGAGCCATGTCTGCGAGGGCTCCTGTTGTGTTCTGCTCAGCATAGGGGCATGCGGTCTGTTTCGACCACGGTTTATCGATGGCATAAAGTGTCGGATCGGTTCTGGATTGATAAAGGTCTACATTCCAGGAATTGTCTGCAGCTGCTGCCGGCGCTCCTTCCTCCAGCACGCCGGCTATCCAACCGTCTTCGAAGAGAGCCGGGCCGAGATATGTCCATTTGTCAGGAGAAAAGTCCTTGATGTATAGATTGTCGGAGGCAGATCCGATAACGTTGCCGTCAGTGTCAAAAAGCACAGATACCACTCTCAAATCGCCTGAGAGAGAAGTGTTGAGAATGAAGGAGCCTTCCCGGGAGTTATTGCAGGATACAGGCGTAATCTGTCCGGAGTTTTCCACTATGTAATCAACTGCACTCTCAACACTCAGCTCCGTGACAATGGATTTTATATTGTCAGCCTTGTGTCTGGCCTGAGTGTACTTCACAATGACATCTTTGGTTCCATCGCCTTTGTCTGCAATTTCGGTTACTTTTGTTGTAATGGGTGCGACATAAGGTTTGTCAAACTCAGGACCTTCATGTACGAAATACTCGTTGCCAACGATGTAATATCGACCTGGAATCTCTTTGGGGTAATATATCACATGGAGTTTCATTACTCCGTTTTCAGGCGAATAATAACTCGGCTCGGTGGGAATCTGACGGATATTCTCGGAAAACCAGTCTGTTGTGGCAACACAAAGCGTATTTCCGTCACCTGCATCAGTTGTCATCTCCGTTTCAGGGATATATACATCTATATTGTTGTCGGCATTGCGGTTGTAAATATTGTCGGCTGTGACAACGATTGCGTCCGGTGCGCCTATAGTTATGCGGTAAGTTGCACCCATTACTCCCTCTGAAGGATTGTATCTTACGGACAGGTCAGCAGGGTAATCACCGGCATAGAGAATGCTATGCAGTTCTCCTGACGTTACTTCTGATTCTAATCCGGAGAACTCGTATATGGTGAAATAATTTGAGGAAACGGCAGTTGCGTCACCGATTATATTTCCCTCGAAATCATATGCCTTATATACTATCATTACGCCGCAATGCTCCGCATCCGGTTCAACCGTGAAAATGGTGGCTGGATTATCGGAAATAGAAAATCTGGTGCCACCTTCGCTGTTGAGCTTTTCTGTGAGACGGGTTTGAAGATTGTCATCATATCCGGCAACGGCATCCCAGCAGGCCTCGATATGATCCACAATACCATCGTATGTAGAAGCCTGAATGTTTGCGGAAAATTTATTGTTGTCGGTTGTGATTTCATACTTGAAGTTAACCGGGGCATAATAAGGTGCCGTAATGTATTCAACTGCGGCTGAACTGAATGTCTTGCCGTCTTGATAATCAGGGGCGTAATACACCACATCAAGACGCATCAGATAGTATGAGTCGTAATACGACAGCTTTCTGGCCACGTATTCCTGGCCAAGCACATCGGCATTGTAGTGATCGGCGTCTGCAATCCATATCTCGCCGTACTCCGGGTGATGGTAGCCGGTTGACTGGCATGGAATTTCCAGGTTAACCCCGGCGTATGTCTGGACACCTCGTAGAGTAATGGATCTGCATCCGTTGCCCCAGCCTGAGATGACAATCGTGTGGTCTGTAGGATTGTTGGCCACATATCGGTCCGTCACTTTGACATTGTGGTCAATATTCGTGAATAACGACTTATGGTACCACCGGGCATTGTCCCAGAGGTTTTCGGTCAGATAATTGTCAACGGGTGTTTCGGGGATTTCCTCAAGTTGGAGAAAACTGAATTCATCCACAGCGTCGGTATCGATATATCTCACAGTGCCATCCTTCATCTCTACCTTCATAATGATGGTCTGTGCACAGACCATCAGCACGGTCAAAGACAGCAGTGACAATAGAAGTTTTTTCATATTAAAAATGTGTTGAGTAGTGAAGAAGGTGTTTGTTATTCGTTCCAGTTGCCGGCCGGGCCATAAACCGGGAGTGCAGATTCTTGTTCATAGTCGAAGCCTTCCACTTGGGGAGCGACTTTAGGATAACGGCAGAGCATGAACTTGGAATTGCCACGGATACGCAGGATATAACGGTCAGGTACAGCCTCATCGCCGAAGCGGTCCATGTCGAGCTGCAGGCGCAGTTTGTCAAAGTACACAAGGCCCTCGCCCCAGAACTCGGCACGACGCTGCCAGATGATTTCGTTCTGGAGCGTCTTGGCATCGGTGGCTTGGCAAGAATAGCCCGGATTACGATAAGTGGCAACAAAATCGGTAAGAACATTGCGTGCCTCATCAACATTTCCAGACATGGCCAGACCTTCTGCCCGGATGAGATACATCTCCTCTATTCGCATCAAAGGGATATCGGATGCAGGAACCGGATGCACCACCCGCCCCTGATAGTTGTCGAATTTAACGTTGAGATATGGCATACGGGGAGTCTCGTAAGACAAATTGACAACCTTCTGTTGGGCCGGAGTGAGGTTCTTGTTTTTACCGGATTCATCGGTAAACCACATGCGCCGCACATCATTGCCTTGCGCCTCAAGATACTGATGGAGCGCTTTTCCGCAGCATTTGGGCACGGCGAAATTGCAGTATCCTCCATCGAATATCGAACAGATCTGCGAGGTAAAATTACAAACATTATTTTTGGTGGATGCATCGTCGGGATTAATGGTAATAGCCCACATCCAGTTGCCGAGCTTTGCATCGTTGAAACCTGGATAGGCAGCGGCAGCAGGCAGAAGCGGGCGCCCTGAGGATGCCTCTATCGCCATGGAGGCATCAGCTGCAGCGTCGGCGTAGCGGTGCATCGTCAGCTTGTAGCGGGCACGAAGGCCATAGGCCGCCCCCAGGTTGATATACCGCTTTGCCACGGTCACGTTGATGTGCGCGGGATCCATGGATATCTCCTTCAGATTGTCTATTGCAAGATTGATGTCGGCCAAAATGGCGGAATACACATCTTCAACCGTTGAAAGCGGATATGTGCCGTCGCGTCCGGAGTTTTCCGGAAGAATGACTATCCCCGGGGCTTGCGGCGCAAAATGGTAGTTGGGGGCATACATCTGCACCAGATTCCAATATGCCCATGAACGTAGGGCATGTGCCTGAGCCAAAAGCAGACGGCTTTCTTCTGACGAGGCGGCGTGGTTGCTGATTATCGAATTGCAGCCGTGAATAGTGGAGTACATCATGGCCCACATATAGCCTGTCGGATGATATAGCGGTGACTGGGTATTGAATATGCACCATTCTCTAAACCAATTGTAGCCGCTGTCGGGGACGTTCATATCCTCTGTCATACAGTCGAGCCCTATCATGATGCCTCCGTAGCCGATGGCGAAATGGCCATTGTAAAACGTGAGAATTTCTTTCAGAAAATCGAAGCGTTCATTGACTAACGTGTAAAGCTCGCTGCCGGTATCCACGCCGCGTGCAAACGAGATTCGGGCGATGTCGTCGGCAGGTATGTAGTCAACGATTCCATCGTTGTATTGTATCCGGACAACTTCGCGGGGATCTGCCTGGGCGAAAATACCTGCGGTCAGTGCGATGGCCGTTGTAATTGTTTTAAATGTATTGTTCATAAGTATAATCTAAATCATTAAAAAACCTGTGTGTCTGTTTAGAGCGATAACTTCGTGACAAACTTACCGATACGGACAATATAGACGCCATGCCCGACAATGTTACGGCGCAGTGAGAATGCCCCGTCGGCCGATGCTTCCGAAAAGACTCTGTTACCGGAGATGTTGTAAATTTCCACGGCAGCATTGTCAGCGATGCCGGTGAAAACAACGGCTTCTGCACCGATTTTTACACAAATGGCATCTCCGGGATTTGCATCGGTTTTGGTGATACCGGAATATTTGTCCTTTTCGCCGTAATCACAGGATTGCACATCGTCAAACGATATTGATACAGGCTCTGCTGTCGGGTCGGCCTTTACTTCGACGGTTATCGAGCGGTCATCATTAAAGGTCAGTTCCGGTTCATCTTCGAGGAGCAGTGTAATTACCCCATGCGAAGCAGTGTGGATATGCAACGCCGTTATGGCTGCGAAAGATGCCGACGCGCATATCATGAATGTGATAATGAAAAACAATAACTTTTTCATGGAAGAAATATATGATTGTGAATATTATGAGAGTTACCCGGATAATGGCCTGATTGTACGCGCTTAGGTATTTGAATGGTTTTCACAGTAATACATAAAGAGCACCTTGCAAAGGTATAAACAAATTTTCATTTTACCCCCCCATTAGTTAAATATTGTTAATAGGAGTGTTTCTCCAGTTTAACATACTGTCAGATGTGTTTTCACGGCATGCTGCAAGTCTATGGCCTCATCGCCTACCTCTGGTGGTCCTCCCTCCGCGCCAAATAATCCCCTCATTCTTTTCTCTTAGTATATTTCCCACCGCCATCAGGCGGCATAGTTCATAAAACCATAAAAAACACAGGGCTGATTCTTGCAAACGAAGAATCAGCCCTGTGTTTGTGTTTCCTGGCAGATGCGTTCTGCAAGTGAATTCATGGCGAGGCAGCTTTGGCGGGATAATGGTGTGGGGAGGTCGGCGGAGATGATGAGCATGCGGCCGGTCTCACATAGGTTGAAGTCTGAGCCGGAGGGTTTGTAACGGGCATCCATCTGTTCGTTTGTTATCACGATGAAACGGGAGCCGAGGGCTTCCGCTTCTGTGCGGATGGCTTTCTCTGCGGGGGAGATAAATGGCGAGACAAGCACGCCGCCATTGGCAGCCGTATACAGCCACTGGGACTTCAACCGGTGGTTTTCCTCATCCGAGTAGTGCCGATGCACCAGCACTTGTTGTTTGAAGGGATACTCCAACAGTTGGAAATTGCCATAGGCATGATAGCTCTTGCCTCCGATTTCGAGCGCGTTGACGCGTCTGAAATGTTCCGGGTATCGTTGCCTTACGGCCAGCCGACGAGGGTTGTCGCGGATATATTGGTATAAAGTTGCCAACTGGCCTTCATGCATTAATATCCTGTCATGAAATCCCGGTTCAAAAACAACCAGATCCGGCGATTGGTATGCTTCACGTGCTTTACGGGTAACGGTTGCCTTGATTGCCTGAACAATCTCTCCGAGTGTCCGTCTCATAGGGCTGGTGACAAACAGCAAGAGGTGGTAATGATCAGGCATAAGCCCGAATTCAAGTATCCGTATTTCAGGATTATGCGATGGAGTGTCCCTGATTGCATCAATTATTGTTTTGCCGGCGGCAGATGAGTCGATATATGCCTGGGTTAAATCTTCGGGGATGATGAGGCGGCCGAATGTGGGCGCTGCGGCATGCTTGTTGGCAGTCACCATGTAGATGCACCGGGCGTGGTAGTCGTGCCATGGTGCCCGTCGGCGCCCGTTAGGGATGGTGGCTTTCCAGTAGGGAGGCTTTGGAGAGGGAGTGCTCATTTTCGCGTGGGGTTAGGTTTGGGGCTGTTTGGTTGGGTTGGGTTGGTTAATGGCCGAGCTCGGCCATTAACAGAACAAGGCGGGTGCTAATTGAACAGGGGGGAGGGCTATTTGGCATGGCTTGTGAGGGCGGAAAGGGGGGAGGGGAGGAAGAGGCCTGGGGTGAGGGCGCGGGAGGCGAGGGCGGCGGTGAGCTGGGGGCGAAAGGCCATGGCTACTGAGCCGACGAAGTGGATGGGGTGCCCTTGGGGGTAGGCCAAAAGGTTGCGCTCTACGAACAGGGCTGCTCCTCGTTCAATGATGCCCGCTATGTGGGGATGGCTGATGTGTTCGCTTGCAAACGGCGCGAGAGAGGCCAGAAAGCGGTTGGGAGCGGTATCGGAGGAGGGATCGTGACGATACACACGGCGGATTATTTCGTCGGTATCGAGATGGAACCGCTCTGTGAATTTCTCAGCCAGTGCGGCCGGGAGAAGCCCTTTGATGAAATCGGCAGCTATCTGCTTCCCTATCCATGCTCCGGAGAATTCATCGCCAAGGATGTAGCCTCCGGGCGAGGCGTTCAGAATGATAGCGTTCCCATCGTAGAAGCATGAGTTGGCGCCTGTGCCGAGAATAGCCACTATTCCGGGTTTGTTGCCGAGAACGGCGCGGCAGGCACCGAGCATGTCGCTTTCCACGATAATCCTTTCAGCTCCGGTGACTGCCTGCAGGGCATCGCGCATGGCGGCAAGTGGCTGTGCTCCACGGCATCCGGCGCCGTAGAATTCCACTTCGGTCACTTCGGCATGTGGCGGCAATTGGAACTCGGCACGCAATCTGCGCAGCAGTTCATCGGCTGTCATCACCGACGGGTTAAGTCCGCCGGTTGTGAATGTGTGTATCCGGTCGCCGTCAATCAGCGCCCAACTCACTTTGGTGCTCCCACCGTCGGCTATCAGTTTCATTTGTAAAGATGGTATTTCTGTTTTGTGTTCTTGAACTCCTCCACTCCGTTGTGCCATATGGGGAGAATGTCGGCCACCTTGTGGCGTTTGAAGAATGCCGGGCGCAGGGTGGCATTGCCTGTCACCTTGTCGAACATCCCGAAGCGTGCGGCGGATGCGGCAGCTGACGCTTTGTGAGCCGGATAAAGCCGTGCCAGCTCCTGCATTGCGTAGAATTGAATGAGCGTCAGTTCCGCACGGTCGAAGTCAGTGACCACCACTTCCACACCTCCAAGATCAGAGCCTTTGGCGAACCCATAATAGGGCCGGTAGTTGATAGGACGGAACCGCACTCCCGGCAGATTCAGGGCATTGAGTGCTTCGGCCAGTTTGTGGCTGTTGATCCAAGGCGCTGCGAATGTGCGGAACGGCAGGGTGTAGCCCACGCCGATGGAGATATAATCCAGTTCGCCGGCGATACCGGTGGCAGGATAATAGATGGCGGTTTCGGCCGAGGGGATATGAGGTGACGGCAGTACCCACGGCAGTCCGGTTGACGGATAGAGCATACTGCGGTTCCATCCCTCCATCGGCACTACTGTGAGATGCAGCTTGTCGGCATTCTTTATCATCCTCTCGCCTTTGAGCATCTGGGCAAGTTCTCCAGGGGTGAGTCCGTAGAGATAGGGGATGGAGAACTGTCCTACAAACGAGCGCATGTCGGGCTGCACGGGTGCGCCCTCCACCTTGTTGCCTCCGAGTGGGTTCGGACGGTCGAGCACCATGAACTCTTTCCCCAGTGCCGCACACTGCTCCATGGCAAGCCCCATGGTGGAGATGAACGTGTAGGAGCGGCAGCCGTTGTCCTGAATGTCATAGACAAGCACATCCACATCCTTGAGCATGGCAGCTGTGGGTTTGCGTGTGGCTCCGTAAAGCGAATAAACCTTTATTCCGGTCAGGGCGTCGGTGGTGGGTGCCACTTTCTGTCCGGCAGGGATGTCGCCGCGTACACCGTGCTCGGGGGCGAAAAGCGCCACCAGTTCCACTTCAGGAGCCTCATTGAGGATGTCGATGGTGGAGCGCAGGTTGCTGTCCACTCCTGTAGGATTGGTTATCAGGCCCACGCGCTTGCCGCGAAGTGCCTCGAAACCGCTGTCGCGCAGCGTCTCGATGCCTGTGCGTACCTGAGCAGAGGAAGCATTGCAGCTTGCGGATGCGCACACAAATGCAGTCAGAAGCAGAAGGCGGAAGGTGAAAATATAAAGAACATTGTGTTTCATTTGTTGTCAGGAAGTTTTTTGCCGAATTCGCGGTCGACATGAATCAGGTAACATACTCCGATTGTGGCGATACAGCACACCATGGTCCACACGAAGAATGTGCGGTAGCTGAATGTGTCGGCAATCCATCCGGCGGCCATGCCGGGGAGCATCATGCCGAGAGCCATGAAGCCTGTGCAGATGGAGTAATGGGCTGTTTTGAACCGGCCGTTAGAGAAGTAGATGAGATAAAGCATATAGGCTGTGAAGCCGAAGCCATAGCCGAACTGCTCGACAAACACGCATACATACACCTCCCAGATGGCCGACGGCTGTATGTAGGCCAGATAGACGAACGTCAGGCATGTGAGCGACATGCTCCAGGCCATGGGGTGAAGCCAGTGCCGCAGGCCGTTGCGTGCTGCCACAAGGCCGCCGACAATGCCTCCGAGCATCAGGCCGATCACACCTACGGTGCCGTAGACGATGCCCACCTGGTCGGCCGACAGGCCCAGGCCTCCGTTCTCCACGGGGTCGAGCATGAACGGGGTGATCATCTTCACGAGCTGTGCTTCGGGCAAGCGGTAGAGGAGCATGAAAAGGATGGCAATGCCGGCCTCGGGTTTGCGGAAGAAGCTGACGAAAGTCTCTACAAACTCACGCAACGTGTCGGAGGCCGACCGAGGTGAGCGCATGGCATCCGCACCAGGCCGTGGCAGCGAAAAACTGTGATACGATGCCACAAGGGCGAAAAATGCGGCAAGGATGCCGAACACCACAATCCATCCCGCCTTGGGTTGCGCCCATGCCTCGCTCACGTTGGCGGCCACAACCACCAGCACACCCTGGCCGATGATCATTGATATGCGGTAGAATAGCGAGCGGATGCCCACGAAGAGGCTTTGCTGATGCTGTGTGAGTGCGAGCATGTAGAAACCGTCGGCGGCGATGTCGTGGGTTGACGAGGCGAACGCCATGAGCCAGAACAATGCCAATGTGGCCTGAAAGAAACCGGAGGCGGGTAGGGCGAACGCCACGGCAGCCATGGCCACGGCTATGGCCCACTGCATGGTCAGCACCCACCAGCGCTTTGTGCGGATGATGTCGACGAACGGGCTCCAGAACGGCTTTATCACCCACGGCAGGTAGAGCCATGCGGTGTAGAAGGCAAGCTCGGTGTTGCTGATGCCGAGACATTTATACATCACCGTGCTGATGGTCATAACGGCCATGTAGGGGAGCCCTTCGGCGAAATAGAGGGTCGGCACCCACCACCAGGGGCGCCGCGATGAGGTCATATCGTTTTTCATTCGTAGATTTTTGTCAGTATGGATTTAGGGAAATAGTGTTGCAGGATTTCACGGGCGCTGTAACCCTTTGCGCCCATCACGGCCGCGCCTATCTGGCACAGCCCCACGCCATGGCCCCAGCCGCGTCCGCGGAGGATGAAACGGCCGTCCGCATCGCGTGTCACTTCAAAGTTCGAGCTGCGCAGGTGCGATTCCGACAGCCATCGCCTTATTTCAAGTTCCTTGCCCACAACCATGGTGCGCCGGCTCCCCCTGACGAGCAGTCTGACTATGCGTCCCGACTGGCCGCGTGTGAGCGGACGGAGTTCCTCGATGTCTCCGAAATCCACCCCCGACCGCCGTGCTATGAGCCCGGAAAGCTCTGCGGGTGTGTATGCCACCTCCCAGCGGTAAAAATCGGGGGCTTCGCGGTCGTAGCCGTTGAGCACCTGGTCAAGGATTTCGGTGTCGGTGGTGTCGCAGAACGGATCGTCAACAGCCTCAAGATATGGATGCGAAGCATCTTCCCAGCAATTGCCGAATGTCTCGCTTCTGCCTCCGCAGCATTTTGAAAAACGGGCGTCGCATATCTCGTCGCCATAGGTGAGCACCATTCCACGTGTGGCATCTACGGCTGCCTCCACAGCCGGCGATGTCTGGCGTGTAAGCCCTTGGTAACGTTGGCAATGGTCGTCGGCACACACATCGAAAAGCGTGTGGTCCTCACGGTCGTGCCAGCAGCACAGTTCATCGACGGTCTGCCCGTCAACCTCTGTGGAGAAGGTCCGCCTTGTAAGACCGCAGGGATGTTTGCCCACATCGTGCAGCTGCCTGAGCAGCCAGCTGCGCGACACTACCGCATGCGCACGCAGCAACGCTTCCGAAGCGTTGGCGCTCATTTCGGAGGATATCACGCTTTTGAGGTAGGATTCCAGGCCGATGTCATTGATGGCGATGAGTTTCCCCTGGTCGGCAATGATGCGGAGCTGTCCGCTGAAAAGCTGGTTCTCGTTGCGTTGCCAGTGAAATCCGATGCCGATGGGAACATCTATAAGTTCAAACGGAGCCTTCGGGGTAAACCGCAGCACCGGGCTGCACTCGCCGTCGCATTCCACACCGTTGCCGGTGCTGTCCGGGCGTGCGGTTTTCACGGGTTCGCCGGGCAGGCGGAACTTTATTTCAGGTGCGGTGACGATGCCGACACTTATGGTCGGCTCACTGTTTGGAAATGTCATGGAGGGTGTCAGGTTTGGGGATAACACGTCTGGTCAATCAGCGCTTCGAGATGGGCAGGGGTGAATTTGCGGTGGAAATCGTCGGGTGACGGAAGGATAATAACGCCGCCGAGGTCGACTGAGGCCGGTGATACAAGTATCTCGTTCTCGCCCGTGCCGTAGAAATCCGGACGGTGCGCTTTGCGTGGAATCACGACAACACGGATTCCCGTCGGCTCGCCGTTTTCCCCCTGGCATGCGGTGCAGAGCACATTGAGGGGAGTTTCCTCATGTGGTGGTTCAGCCGCAGGCACCGGAAGCTGTCCGGTGAGTGTGCGGAACCATCCGGTGGCTTCGGCAATGTCGGTGAATGTGTCGGTGAATACCCTGAAAGGGAGCGGTTCGCCGTTCTCGATGTATTGCAGCAACGGAAGCCTGTGGCACTCCACAGCCTGAAAGTGCATGTGGTCGGGGGCGGAAGCTCCGCAGCGGGGCCCGTTGTAGAACAATGCCAGGCCGGGCAGTTTGAGTGCAAGCGCCGCCATGTGTGCGAAGGGGGCGCAGTTGTCGGCGGTGATTAGCTGGGGCGTATGGGCTGTCGCGGGGATGGTGAAGTGTACCGGGAAAATCGGGAAAGGATTTACAAGGAGCAGATAACCGTTGCCGATGTTCAGCTCCATCTGTTCGGGCGGCCGGTTCGCTTTGCATAGGAAGCAGGCTCGCTTTTTGATTGAGCCGCTGTCAATTTTCGCTCCGGTTGATGCTATGCGTGCCGGATTGAATTGCAGGGTGAACTCTGTGTTACCGAGACGCATGGTCCTTGTCTCCACATTCTGCAGCGCCTTGAAGTTGGCGGCTGCCAGCGGCCACGCTTCAAGCTGGCGTTGCAGGAGCGCCATCGCCTCGGGAGTGGAAATGTTGAATTCTTCCATGGTCATCTTCCGGCTCAGTGCGAGGATGTTGAGGATGATTCGCAGTTCAGGCGGATGCGGGCTTCAAGCTCGATGGTGCGCAGCCAGTCCTTGTAGGTGTTGTTGGCGTTCACCTTTTCAACCGAGAGGTCGGCATCCGAATTCCCTTCCCAACGGCGGCACAGATACAGCGAATCGTAGATGCGCCCGATGCGCCATGTGCGGCTGATGTTCAGGCCGATTCCGTAATCCTCGCCATAACTTACATTGTGCATCCCGATTTGGCGGAACACGGGGGTATAGAATGCCCTCGGGGCGCCGAGACCGTTGATGCGCAGGGCGTTGTTGGCTCCGTTCGCGTCGGTCCATTCCTTGTGGTCAATCAGTCCCGGGGGGATGGGATTTCCGTTGAAGTCCACGAGTTCATAGCTCCCTATCACCATTGCGCAACGTTCGCGGCGGAAGGTGTCGACGATGCGCTGGAGCACGTCGGCCGATTTGTAGAGGTCGTCGCTGTCGAGTTGCACGGCGAAGCGGCCGCAGCAGCTATGGTTCACGGCAAGATTCCAGCACCCGCCGATGCCGAGGGTAGTGGATTCAGGTATTACGTGAATTACGCGCGGGTCGGATGCTGCCAGTTCTGAAAGGATATCTGTGGTTCCGTCGGTGCTGTGATTGTCAACTACGATTACGTTAAAGCTGAACTCAGGCGTCTGGGCCAGGGCGGAGCGCACGGCATCGGCGATGGTGCGGGCACGGTTGCGTACAGGGATGATTACGGATGCCTCAACCGGAAATTCCTGCTCGTCAGGGTTGATTGTGGTACGTGAAGCCGGTAGACGGGCACCTATGCGTTCAAGAATCAGCGTAAAAGCGCGCTCGAATTCTAACTGCACCTCGCGGTTGCGCGGGTCTACGTAGTCAAACTGCTTCTCGCCGCTTTTGCGGGCATCGGTCTGCCCAACGGTGTAGAGCGGTTCAGGGATGCGGACTATTGCACCTGTGTTCTCGCTTGACATGGCGAACCAGAGCCAGCAGGCATACCATGCCGAGAATTTCAGCTCAGACAGTTCCGGGGCGTTCAGGAACGCAAGCAGACGCGGTGCGTCCACAGCAACCACGGCACCGAAGTCGAAATCGTTGCGCGACGAGCCCCGCTGCATATTGATTGTTGGGTGAGCCGCAACGCGGCCGTCGGCCAGGCGTTCGCGATAGTCGCTGTAAACAATGGCTGCGCCTGTGTCGAGCAGCGTGCGCAGCATGCGCATCTGGCCGTCGGGGTCGAATTCAAGCGGTTTTGGGGTGCCGTCGTGGAAATGCAGGAGCACATGTTTTTCCGATTGCGGCAGAGCGGCGAGTGAATCGGAAAGCTGGCGGGTGGTGCAGAGGCGTGGTAATTCTATAGTTTGCATGGTGTCAGTATGTCTTTAAGGGATGAGGAAATGCAGGATGTCGGCCATAAGGCGGTTGCGCGACTTCTGCGATTCAATTGTCTCGAATGGGAAACCCATGGCCACGGAGCGGTAGCTCCCTGTGCCTCGGTTGGTGTTGAAAGCGCGGTCGAACGCCACGCCGGCCGACAGGCCGTTTTCATCGTAGCGCATTATGGTTGATGCGCCTGTGCCGGTGGGGCGGATGGCATCAGGCGATTCCACCGCGTAGCTTTCAGGCGTGGGTGTTACGGCGAAACTGAACCGCTCCTGCCAGCCGAACGGCTTGAATGGGGAGGGTACCATCGACACCTTGCCGTCCACAGTGCCTTTCCCGAGCTGCCAGTCAAAGCCCAGGAGGTTGTTGGCGAAATCGCGGTCAAGCTGGCGGGTGGTCTCGTCGGAGTGAGGATTGTCGAGCAGGTCGGTGGCTATGAACGCTCCGCTGACCAACAGTGAACCACCCTGCATGCAGTGTGCCTCAAGCCGCTGCTGCAGCTCACGGGTGAAGCTCTTGAACCGTGTGCCGCGAGAGCCGTTGCCAGGGGCAATCTCTTTCTGCTTGCCGAGGATGAGGTCAACCACCTTGGGTTTGCCTGCCGCGCCAAGTGGATTGAGTGTAGGTTCTGAGGCGAAGGCAGCCACGCTTTCCGATACGAAACCGTAGCCGGCCGCTTTTATCGACAGTCCGTGGAGATAGGTGAAATCGCGGGTATTGCCGCCGGTGATGATTTTTTCAAGATTGCCGCGCGAGGCGCCGAATCCCGGGGCCTCGTTGCTGATGTACGACGAGGCGGGGCGGAAATCGTACTGCGAACCGGTGGTGATGATGTCGCATACATCGGGCACGCCGCCATCGACGTTGTAGTTGAATCCCGAGAACTCTGTGGTGCTGAATGTGTCGGGTGCCGAGATGCGGGTGAATCCGTTGACGATGTTGACTGCCGTTTTCCCTGCGCCCATATTGCAGAGTGCAAGCACCTCGGAAGGGAAACTCATGCCTCCGTCGTTGGTGGCCACGATGCGGAACGAATGGATGCGGTTGTCGGTTATGGTCGTCTCATAATGGGGCTCGCTCACCACGGCCACGTCGCGGAACGCTCCGTTGTCGGTACGCTGCTGCACTATGTAGTTCTTTGAGAACGCCGACGGTTCAAGAGGGTCGGGTGTTGGTGTCCACGACAGGGCGTAACGTCCCTGCCCCTTGTCGCGGATAGCGAACGTGGATGGCGGCAGGGGCTGCACCGTGTAGCGTGTGTTGTAGCGGCGCGCAAGGAAACGGAGCGCCCCTTTGTAGACGGCTCGCGCCACATCGAAACGGAACGCTGGGTCGAGGGCGAACTTCATGTCGTCGAAATTCTGATGCGAGAGGGTCTCGATGATCATGGCCGGCACTTTGGTTTCGCGTATTTCGTAGTATTTGCGGTCGCGCACGCCGCGTGAGGTCCAGCCCGGATTATGGAGGGCGCGAACGTCGGCCACCACCTGGTCAATGACGGTCTCCGTGAGGTCGCGTGCGTCAAGACGTGTACGCCCGTCACCGAGCAGATTTCCGCTGTCGGTGGAATATATGCCGAGGGTGCCCACCACCGATCCGTCATCGGTGGTTCCGGCATCGGTGTGGAATGCCAGCGCCATGTCGACGGGGATGTTTAGCCCGGCGCTGTCGGGAAGCATCGGCGAACCACCGGCAAGATAATTTACCCAAAGCGCGCGGCATTTGTAATCGTCGGTATAGTCGTTGGTGCCGTCGCTCTCGGTGTAGACTTTCGGCGGCATGCCGGCCCATTGCAGCCAGTAGCGTGCTCCTTCGGTGAAGCGGGGGCCGCAGGACACTTCGGCCGGCAGACCTTCGCGGCCGTTGCTTTTGGGTGCTCGCGCCACGTTGCCCATCCCCCCTCCGATTTTCACGGCGTCGGCCGATACCACGCTGTCATCCTCGTCCGAAACGTTGGTCAGTGTGACGATAGGCCGGGAGGGCTTGCCTTCTGCGAGGTCGAAATGCCCAAGGTAAATCCATGTCCCGCCGCCCATCTGCTGGTTCACGGTGATTTCGGTCGAGCCGCCGAGATGGTTCACCGTGTAGCGGGCGTCGGTGGCGCTGTTGGGGTAGGACCGGTAGGACACATAAACGGCGTAGCGGCCGCGTTGTTTTATGTCGGCTGTCCAGTTGGCGGTTGACTGATGGTCTGTGTCATCGGAATCCACGGTTTCCACCGTTTCAGATGTCCCGCTGGTGAAAGGGTTCTCACCGTCCGTTATGGTGCCGCCCTTATGGGCGAAACCGCCGCCTTGCGAGGTCTCTTTCCAGTGGTGACGTCCGTTGGTCATGTAGAAATCTCCGCCTTTCCACCCGTCGGTGTCAATAATCAACTCGTAGGTGGACAGGTCGCGTTCGCGCGGCGACATCACATAGGCGCCGGCATTTTCGAGCATCGGAATGAGATAGGGGAGCACGAATCCCTGGGCAAGCAGGTCCTCCACGGTGCCGAACAGACGCGGACGCTGCCACCGCCATTGGGTCTGCCCCTGGTCATAATATTTTCCGTGGCTCTGCCATACGGCGATAACGCGGTTGTCCAGACCTTTTGTAATGGGAGTTGGACGCTCGAATGTGACGAAGGGATCCGTTTCCTGCAACGGGCCGGAAGCGGTGGGCGTTTTCATCACAACGCGTGTAACCTTTGGACGCTTGCGGTGTTTGCGCTTCCGGCGCTTCGCATCAGCGTCGAATGCGGTGCATAGCATGACCGCCATAAGTAACAATGCCAATAATTTGTGGAGTTTCATGTCAAAGTAGTAGGTGTGATAAGAATAATCGTGTTGTAATCAGAGGGGTGTGGCGGCATCCGTCAGCGTTGCAGCCAGGTGTAGTTGCGGCGTGAGGCTCTGCCGCAGGTGAGGGTGTAGCGGAGTGTGCGTATCCAGTGCCAGAGCATGAGCCAGGGGGCTGTGAACGCATTTAGCCGTATTCCCATGGCGTCGGCGGTCTTGCGCCACGACAGGCCGAGAAGCCACCACAATGCAACGGCGAGGAGAAGGAAAATGTATCCCGGCAGAGCGTTGGGAAGGGAGAAAACTATCCCTGTCACCGTGGCGGCGAGCCATAGCCACAGCATTAATGACGAGAATCCGAAAAGCCGCGATGACCCGTGGGGGAGGAAGCGGGCGGTGAAACTGTGGCGCAGGCGCATCTCGTTTAGCTCACGTGAGGGGTTTGAGTAATTCACCTCTACGATGGAATCGCCGGTAAGCACAACAGCGCAGTTGTCGGGCGTGACAATCTGCCGGATGAACAGGTCGTCGTCGCCGTGGCGCATGGTGAGCGATTTGGAGAACCCTTTGGCTTCGAAGAACAGTTCACGTTTGTACCCGATGTTATATCCGGTGCCGCGGTAGGGATGTCCCGACAGGGCTGCCGAAAGCCATATGGCTTCGGTCTGCGCCATGTCAAAGCGGTCTGCGGCATGCTTTAGTCCGGTGATGTGTGCAGTTCCGAGCGATACGCCGAAGCCCTGTGCAAACGGTGTGGCCATCGCCTTTAGCCATGTGGCCGACGGGATGGTGCATTCGGCAGTGGTGAGTACAACGTATGGATGTGATGCGGCCTTTACGCCGAGCGATATGCCGAGCTTTTTGCGGCTGAGGTTGCGTGCCTTGTCGGGCACGAACGTTATGTGCAGGTTCTTGTGCGTGTTGGCCAGAAGATTGACCACATCAGTGGTGTCGCTTGTCGAGCCGTCGTTGATTACGATGACTTCAAATGCCGCAGGATACTCCTGGCCGAGAATCTGCGGGAGGATGCGCGCCAGGCCGCGTGAATTGTCGCGTGAATGCACTATCACCGATACCGGAGGATAGGCCGAATCTTCGGGCCGGGCCTGGGATTGCGCGCGGTGGCGGGAAATGAGGTTCAGACGCCCGGCATAGACAGTGAGCAGCCATGCCATGGCCGCTACGGCAACGCCGGCGCATATCCATACGATTGTGAGCAGATTGGAAAATGAGAAATAGATGTAGCCTATTGACATTGTGGAACTAGGATGGTCTGTGGTGACTATGCGTAATTACACCTTTAGGCTGACATACATCCATAGCCTGACTGGTAAATGTCTGTGCTGACAGCCTGAAGAAGAAATGTAGTGGAGAAAAAGCAGGGATGTACATACAAAATTACGCGTTTCTGTTCTATCTGCCAAGAAAATCTCAGTAACTTTGTGGCCAAACTCAGAAGTCATTTAAACTTTTTCTTAAATGGCTCCATGAGATTTCTTCTTCAAGAATTCGGCCTGTTATTGGCTGCTTTTAACCTTGTTTTCGGTCACGATGCCCGCATCGCTCCCTCAAATTCGGTTAAAATCCGCTCAAAAACAGTCTCAAATTCTTTTCGAAGAAAAAGTTTAAAAGACTTCATTGCTCGAAATGACTTTTACCATCGAACTTGAGAAAATGCGCTTTTATGCCCGTCACGGAGTGTTTCCGCAGGAACGGGCAGTGGGAAACTGGTTTGAGGTTTCGGTAAGCCTGACATATGAGACTGACGCCGAAACGGAGCCGGACGACAATCTTGCCGGTACTATAAATTACGCCCGCGTGGCCGAAATAGTGACGCATGAGATGGCCATCCCCTCGCAACTGCTCGAGACTGTGGCTCTGCGCATCCGCCGTGCCCTCCTCGATGCATTTGCCGCATCTGCTTCTGCCGTTTCTTCCGCTTCAGGCGCCTCAACCGCAGTTCCTAACGACGCCACCGACGCTTCGCCTATAATCACCTCCGGCTCAATCCGCGTAGCCAAAATCACCCCGCCCCTCGGTCTTCCCCTCGCCTCCGCCTCCGCCACCCTCCGTTGGTAAATTGCACTCCACTTTTCTGGACTTGTTCTCATGCTTTCGCTCTCGCAGTGTGAGATTCCCAATAATTCTCAATAACAATTACGAGGACTATGTCCCAAATCTCGCCGATTTGGATTATATTTGCGATATTCACTTAAATAAATTCTTATGAGACATCTGTGTGCAATTCTTGCAAGTATGCTTGCATTATCACTGGCTTTCGCTGCTTCTGCTAAAGATAAAAAGAAGGATGTAGAAAAAGACGACGATGGCAAGGAAATTATCGCCAAGGTATGGTTCAAGGATGGAAGTGTCTACAGTGGGCCACTCGTGAAACACTGGCATACGAGACGCCAGAATTTCCTTGACCAGGGACACAATTTCCATACGGTCAACCCTGAGGGAAGTGACAAATCCATAAAGCATGAAGCTAAGGAAACAGACTCAATCCAGATCATATCAAGCACACATGAAGCCTTCAAAGCCGGCGATTTCTACATGGCTTACAATGGAGAAGGACGTTATGCCCTCCACAAGATGCTGCTCAGAGCCAATCAGGGTCGCCATGCCGATATGTTTACGTTGCTGCACTGGGATGTTGGTGGCACCAAGTATCAAATTCAACTTATGAATACATGGTATATGCTTTTCCATGACGATCCTTCAAAAATATATTTATTTTATGACATGGCCTTGCAGCCTGGGCAGCGTAAAACAAAGGTATACCTCAAGAATTTAACTAAATCATTGGAAAAAAACGGAAGGAAAGAACTGGCTGATGCCATAACTCAACAATTTTGTCCTGATAAAAAAACTACAAAGGAGAGTGAGGCCAAAATTAAGGAGAACCCATCCATATTACTTGATTTTATCGACGAGTATTTAAGTAAGTAGGTGATGAGGATTAGCTGCACCGGGAGTGGAGGTTTTTGAGTGATTTATGATGTAATATTGCATAAAGGTATGATCAGCAATAGAGTGAAACGGAATGTGTGGCTGGTGCTGGCCGTGATGTCGGTCGGAGCGGTGGTCGACAGGGCCATCCGTGTGGCTGAAGGAACCGTGGAATGGTGGAATCTTGTTTCTGCGATTGTGATAACTGTGTTCTGTGTCAAGTTTTATCGCTGCTACCGCAGGGAAGTGAAAAACGGTAACCTGTTCGGACGTTCCGGCAAATGATAATTTAAACAATATATTTTAGAGGTATTTTTAAGATATTGGGCGGTTCTGATTGTTAATCATCGCAGACTGAAAGATATCTGCGATATAACGGTGTATTTATATGGAAGAGCTTAGGATAGATGTGACATTGCAGACTGCAGAGGAGTTGGCGTTGGCCAATGAGCAGGCGCAACTCGTTTTCAGGTTCAATCACACCATGCCGGGTACCGGCGAGTATCAGCAATTGATGCACGCCATTTTCCCTGAAATGGGTGAAGGCAGCAGGGTGAGTGCTCCGTTGTCGGGTGTGCGGTTTCATAATGTCAGTATAGGGCGCAACGTAATTGTGATGCCCGGATGCCTGATGATGTCGGCCGGTGGAATCACTATAGAGGACGGTGCGATGATAGCCGCCAATGTGCAGCTGATAAGCAACAATCATGACCTGTATGAACGTCAGGTGATAACATGCCGCCATGTCCACATCGGCAAAAATGCATGGATTGGAGCGGGGGCGACAATTCTGCCCGGAGTCACTATCGGTGACAATGCCGTGGTGGGAGCGGCCAGTGTGGTGACCAGAGATGTGGCGCCTGACACGATCGTTGCCGGCAATCCCGCTCGCGTCATAAAACACATCCCACCCCGATAAATTCTTTCAGGAGCACGTGGCTTGAATTTTGAGATAAAATAGTCAAATGATTCAATTTATTTTGCAGATTCTTAAAGAGTAAGTATTTTTGCATTACTTAAAAGCGTCACATGTGACAAGAAATAGTAACAAGATGATTGTAAACCGCCCTATATATCTGCAAAAACTGATTGAATCGCGTCATAACCATATGATTAAGGTAATCTTGAATATATTTGCGATGCTTTCCTTGCTGAAAGAGTGTTTCGATATGATGTGAAAGGGAGAGAGTATTTTGATACACCCTATAAATATTACTTTGTGGATTTAGGGCTGAGAAATGCAAGATTGAATTTCAGGCAGTCAGAACCGACCCATGCAATGGAAAACGTGATTTATAACGAGTTGCGGGTTCGTGGATATAATGTAGACGTAGGAGTTGTACCGGTGGTGCGGCGTGATTCGGAAGGACGACAGAGCAGAAGCCAGTTGGAGATTGATTTCGTATGTAATCTCGGAAGCAAAAGATATTATATTCAGTCTGCATACCGCATGGTTGATGAGGCGAAAATTGAGCAAGAGGAAGCTTCATTGCGCAGGGTGGATGATTCGTTTAAAAAAAATCATTATAGTTGGTGCAGATATTCTTGTACGGAGGAGTGACGCCGGCATTACCACAATGGGTGTTTATGATTTTCTGTTGAATCCGGATTCGTTGGATTTATGAGAAATTACAGACAAGATTGTTGTTCGAGTCACGCTTCCAAATAAAACAACTCCCCCGGCTAAAACAGATTCTCTAATTCGGGAGTTTTCACTAAATTTGCAATTACTCCGTCGGCATGCCCGTCGGCAATGATGGACCAATGGCAAGGAACTCACTCAATATAGGCACTGAACTGAAACAGCAGCAACGGCTTACGCCGCTGCAGGTGCAGTTTGTGCGCATGCTTGAGATGAGCGCTCCCGAGATGGAGGATGAAGTGCGCCGTGCTCTTGATGAGATGCCTGCACTTGAGGCGGTGGACAATCAGGACACGGACACCAAGGCCACCCAGACCACCGAGGACGGACAGTTGTTCACCGAATCGGACCGCGACATGCAGCGTGCCGATTTCCGCACTGACGATGATGTGCCCGATTATCTTGACAATCAGGAGCGGCATGTTGAGACGCCGGCATTGCCGGGCGAGCGCTACGAGCCACGGATTGCGCGTGCCTCCTATGATCCTGACCGATATGTGGAGCCGGTGGTTACGAACAGCGACGAGACACTGTTTGAATCGCTTGACCGTCAGGTCGCCGAGCTGCATCTCACTGCCGATGAACTTGCCATAGCCCGTTACATCATAGGCTCGATTGACGAAAATGGCTATCTCACTCGCCCCATGCAGGCGTTGCTCGACGATCTGGCCATAAACGAGGGGATTGACACCGACATGGCCACCTTGGAACGTATGCGCCGTGTGGTGCGCAGTCTCGACCCTCCGGGCGTCGGTGCCGTGGACCTGCGCGACTGTCTGCTGCTGCAGTTGCGCCGTATGCCGCGTTCCACCCGTTCGCTCACTGCTGCGGAGGTGGTGGCCGATTATTTCGACCTGTTCTCCAAGCGACATTTCGACCGTATCGCGTCGGCGATGGACATTACCCGTCCGCAACTCGACGATGCCATTGAACTTATCTCCCGCCTCAATCCCAAACCGGGGAGCGCATTTCCGACAGGAGCCATTGATGACAGGAGCCGTCAGATTACACCCGACTTTCTGGTTGAGGCCGCACCCGACGGGAGCCTGACGCTTACGTCGCTCAGCCACATTCCCGAGCTGCGCGTGGAGCGCACGTTCGAATCGGATGCCACGGTGCCCGAGGGGAGCGACAAGCGTCTGGAGGACGCCCGCATATTCCTGCGCACCAAGCGCGACGATGCGCGGAACTTTATCCGCGTGGTCACACAGCGGCAGGAGACCCTTTTCCGTGTGATGAGTGCCATTGTGAAACTGCAGCACGATTTCTTTGTCAGCGAGGATGACGAGGATATCCGCCCTATGGTGTTGCGCGACATTGCCGAGCTGACCGGCTACAACCTTTCGGTGATTTCACGTGCCACCCAGGGCAAGTATGTGGCCACACTCCACGGAGTTTATCCGCTTAAAAAGTTTTTCAACGAGAAGGTGAAGGCCGACAACGACACCATCACCTCCAACCGCATAATTTCAGCAATCAAAAAGGCGATAGAATCGGAAGACCCGTCAAAACCGCTGAGCGACCGCGAGATAACGGCACGCCTTGCCGCCGGAGGCTACGACATAGCCCGGCGCACTGTAGCCAAGTACCGGGAGAATCTCGGTTTCCCGGTGGCGCGTCTGCGCAAAAAATGACGAATGTTCCGAACGAAGTCTTTTGTATCATAAACCGCATATGAACCAGAATCCCGACACCACCGGCCAAGAGATGCCCGCACCTAAACCGGCAGCCAAAACAGACGTGCTTGAGAACGCCGCCCGTTGGCTTTCGACCGTTTTCTCTCCGTTGCTTTCCGCCACCTACGGCATTTTGCTCGCCATGTGGCTGAGCTATCTGTGCTACAGCCCGTTCCGTGCAAAGGCAATTGTGGTGGTGATGACCTTCGTGGCCACCTGCGTTGTGCCCGTGATAATTATTTTTGTTCTGAGCAGGGTGGGAGTCGTGAAAGATCCCAGTCTCAGCACCCGTTCGGACCGCACTGTGCCCTATCTGCTGTCGGCGCTCTGCTACATAGGGGTGGGAGTTTATTACCGGTTTGTCAACGCTCCCGAATGGCTGTCTATGTTTGTGTTCGGCGGCGGATTGGCCCTGATCATTCTCGGGATAGTAAACCGTTATTGGAAAATCAGCGCGCATGCAGCCGGGATGGGTGGACTCGTGGCCATGCTCTTCTTCATGATGTGCAGCGGCAACAGCGTGGAGAACATGCAGTGGCAGTTCCTCTCCTCGGTGCTTTTGGCCGGGATGGTGTGCACATCGCGTGTGGTGCTGCATCGGCACACGCTGTGGCAGCTTGGAGTGGGATTCGTCGTTGGTTTCGTCTGCGTGTTCCTTCCGGCATGGTTCTTCCCCGGCGATGTCCTCCCCTGAAAGTCTTTATCGTCACTGAATCAAGACGTCAGTTGAAACATAAACAATAATGATAATCACCTCTTGTAGGGTCGCGGCCTGCCGCGACTGCAACAGAGGAGAATGTCATACATAATACACTGATTTGGTGGATAACGAAAGCTCGTTTGCAGTCGCGGCAGGTCGCGACCCTACAATCTGGATTTTGATAATAAAATGATAATGAATATATAATATAATCAATATGGTAAGTATAATCATGGGCAGCACATCCGACCTTCCGGTGATGCGGAAAGCTGCCGATTTTCTCAACAGCATGCAGGTGCCATTCGAGATGCTGGCACTGTCGGCCCACCGCACCCCCGAGGAGGTGGCAGAGTTTGCCCGCAAGGCACACGAACGTGGCGTTAAGGCCATCATAGCTGGTGCCGGCATGGCAGCGGCTCTTCCCGGTGTGATTGCAGCTTTGACACCGCTGCCTGTCATTGGTGTACCCCTGAGCGCCACCTTGCAGGGCAACGACGCCCTCCTGTCCATCGTGCAGATGCCTCCGGGCATCCCCGTGGCCACTGTGGGCATCGACGGTGCCATGAACGCAGCCGTTTTGGCTGTGCGCATACTGGCCCTGTCGGATGCGGCTCTTGCAGAACGCTATGACATGTGGCGACTTGATCTCGGTAAAAAAATCGTGAAAGCCAATGCCGAACTTGCCGAAATCAAGTACGAGTACAAAACCAACTGACAAACCATAGCCGTAATGGATATTTTCAACTATAAAAGACGTCCCGCCACCGTCACGCATATAGGCGAAGTGGAGGTGGGAGGCGATAATCCTGTGCGTCTGCAGTCGATGAACAACACGTCGACCACAGATGTGGAGGGTTCGGTTGAGCAGGCCCTGCGCATTGCTGCGGCAGGCGCCGATATCGACCGCCTCACGGCGCAGGGTGTGCGCGAAGCTGCAGCAATGGGCGAGATACGCCGTGAATTGCGCCGGCGCGGTTGCCGCATCCCTTTAGTGGCCGACATACATTTCAATCCCAAGGCAGCTTTTGCCGCTGCCGAACAGGTGGAGAAAGTGCGCATCAATCCCGGAAACTTTGTGGATCCGGGACGAGTGTTCAAAAAGATAGAGTTCACCGACAGCGAATATGCACATGAACTGCAGAAGATAGAGGACACCTTCGGGCCGTTTCTCGACCTCTGCAAGGCACATGGAACAGCCGTGCGCATCGGTGTGAACCACGGATCGCTCTCCGACCGCATCATGAGCCGATACGGCGACACTCCTGCCGGAATGGTGGAGAGTGCCATGGAGTTCCTGCGCGTGGCCGTGGCACGTGATTTCACTGACATAGTCATATCCATCAAGGCCAGCAATACGGTGGTGATGGTGGAGACAGTGCGCCGCCTCGTGGCTGCGATGGATGCCGAGAACATGCATTTCCCGCTGCATCTCGGCGTGACCGAAGCCGGCGACGGCGAGGACGGGCGTGTGCGTTCGGCCGTAGGCATCGGCACGCTGCTGGCCGAGGGTACGGGCGACACCATCCGCGTGTCGCTGAGCGAGGAGCCTGAATGCGAGGTTCCTGTTGCGCGCGAGCTGGTGGATTATATCTCCGCCCGTGCGGCAGCCCCGCATATAGATGGCTCCATGGCGCCGGATTATGACCCTCTAGCTCCGCAGCAACGTGTCACCGACGCTGTGGGAAATGTGGGTGGCAGTCAGGTGCCGGTAGTGGTAGGCCTGGATGAAATATCGGCCGGACTGATTGAGATTCCTGCATCCACACCCCATGCTGAACTTACAGCCACGGTTGCCGCGAATCCCGGCAAGGTGGTGGTGCTCACCTCCTGCCATGCCAATCCTGTGGGCGAGATTTCGGCCGCAGTGCATGCGCTGATGGGTGCCGGTCTGCGCAATCCTGTAATTGCTCGTCTGAACTACAATGGCATCCCTGCCGACAAGGTGGTAATCCGTGCATCGGCCGATTTCGGCGCGTTGCTTCTCAACGGGTTGCTCGACGGCATCGACCTGCAGACCGATGCATTGGACAGCGACGGCCGCAACCGTCTGTCACTCGGCATCCTGCAGGCTGCCCGCAAGCGCGTGAGCCGCACGGAGTTCGTATCCTGCCCGGGCTGCGGGCGCACAATGTTCGACCTCCAGGCCACAGTGAAAACCGTAAAAGAGGCGGTGTCGCACCTGAAGGGACTGAAAATCGCTGTAATGGGCTGCATTGTGAACGGTCCCGGCGAGATGGCCGACGCTGATTACGGCTACGTAGGTGCCGGAGCCGGAAACGTGTCGCTCTATCGCGGCAAGGAGGCAGTGGAGAAAAATATCCCCTCCGGAGAGGCTCTCGAACACCTCATAGCGTTGATAAAATCGGACGGTAAATGGTGCGACCGGTAAACGTGCAGACTTTTACGTTGCCCAACGGGCTGAGGCTCGTGTGCCGGCGCACACAATCGAATGCCGATTATTTCGGAGTGGCTATCAACGTTGGCAGCCGCGATGAGACTCCGTCGACCTACGGGCTGGCGCACTTTGTGGAACATACCATCTTCAAGGGCACCTCACGCCGCCACGCGTCGCACATAATCAACCGTATGGAGGCAGTGGGGGGGGAGCTGAACGCGTTCACCACCAAGGAGGAGACCAACGTCTACTCGGCCTTCCCGCACGGCAACGCGGCGCGGGCCGTGGAGCTTATCGCCGACCTTGTGAAAAACTCGGTGTTCCCGGAGCGCGAACTTGCAAAGGAGCGCGAGGTGGTGCGCGATGAGATCGACAGTTATCTCGATGTCCCCTCGGAAGCGGTATTCGACAGTTTCGAGGATGAATTCTATGTAGGCTCGCAGCTGGGGCATAATATCCTCGGGCTGTCGGCCAACCTCGACAGCTTCACCCCGGATGTATGCCGCCGGTATATCGAATCGTATTACACTGCCGACCGTATGGTGGCCTACTATAGCGGACGGATGCCGGCCGAGAGAGTGTTCCGACTTGTGGAACGGCACTTTTCGGATGTGGCTCCTTCCGGAGAGCCCATGGCGAGGATTGCACCGGTTGCCGTAGCGCCGTTCGGCACCGTGCGCAACATCGATTCGCATCAGGCGCACTGCGTGATGGGGGCTGCCGTGCCGTCGGTGCACAGCAGCGAACGGATAGCGCTTGCGCTGATTACCAATATTCTCGGTGGTCCGGGCATGAATTCGCGGCTCAATGTGGCGCTGCGTGAACGCCGCGGCCTGGTGTATGCCGTGGATGCGGGGCTGACTTCGTTCTCGGATTGCGGACTGTTTACGGTTTATTTCGGGTCGGATCCCGACGATGCTCCGAAGTGCCGACGCTTAGTGGCCGATGAGCTCGACCGCATCGCCTCGGAACCGCTGACCGAGCGTCAGTTGCGTATGGCAAAACACCAGTTTCTCGGTCAGTCGGCCATGGCTTCCGACAATGGCGAGCAGATGGCGTTGAATGCCGGGCGCTCTATGCTGTTCCTCGGTAAAGTGCCCACCGATGCGGAATTCCGCGAAGCAGTGGAGGCTATGACGGCTGAAGACATAAAACGGTCGGCAGCATGGTTGGCCGCCGACCGCATATCGTCGCTGACGTTCTGTTAATATGTAACTGCGATTATTCCTCATCTGCCGCGGCATCGATCTGCGACAGGGCGAAGGTGTATGCGCCGATGGAGATGGCTTTGGATGCCCCGAGTTTCGAGATCATCACGCCTGTGCGTTTCATCGGGTCGTAGGTCACGGTTTTGTCGGAACCATAGACTTTGAGTTCACGTGCATCGCCGTGGATAAATTCGTTGAATTCAAGGTCGTTGTCGAGGTCAAACACCTTCATCTGCACGCGCTGCAGCTGTTCGCCGTTGATGGTACGTATGGTGGAGCGGAGCTGAGCGAGCAATGCCGGCATGATGTGGCGTGCCGCGCCTGTAAGTCCGCCGCCTATCACTATGAGCGAATCGGTTAGAGTCACAGCTGTGGCCATGGCGTCGCCGGCGCTCTGTCCGAACAGGCGGAAGCTTTCGATGGCAGCCTCGCGGTTGCCCGGGCGCTTCCCGTCGGCAATATCGCAGATATCCTTGGGTGTGAGTTCGTGGTCGTTGGTGCCTGCTAAGCGGTTGTATTCACGCACCACGGCACGGATGGCCACGAAGTCCTCGGCCATGATTTCAGGATTGGTGTGCGAGGGGAGGCAGAATGTCTCGATGCAGGCGTTGTTACCCAGGTTGAGGCGTCCGTCAATCACGGAGCCGACGCCGAAGCCTGTGCCGAAAGTGTAGCCGAGGATATTTTTATATTGCTTTTTGGAGCCTGATTCAGCCACGCGGCGATTGATTTCGGGAAGTGCTCCGGCCATGGCTTCGCCGAATGCAAAGAGGTCGCCGTCGTTGTTGATGAACACCGGCAGACCGAATTTTTCCTGCAGGAAAGGGCCGAGGGCCACGCCGTCGCGGAAACTCGGGAAGTTGGGGAGATAGCCGCCCACAATGCCGTTGGGATAATCGGCCGGACCGGGGAAGGCGAAAGAGATGGCCACCGGTTTCTCATCGAGAAGGTCGATTACGGTCTTGAAGCCGTTGACCATCGACTGCAGGCAGAGGTCGAGGTTGTCGGCGCGCGAGGGGATGGTTACGGGGTCGACGATAAATTCGCAGCCGCGCATGGCTCCGAACACGAGGTTCGTGCCTCCGGCGTCGAGAGTGATGACTATGCGGTTGTCAAAATGATACATTTTCGGTTGGGTATTTGGATTTAGGTGTGGGGATTAATTTCGGATATAGACGTTGACAAATTCGCCGTTGCCGCGCACAGTCACCGTTGGCATTGATGCAGGCACGAGCAGTGTCTGTCCCTGCGGAAGCGGTGTGACCGCACCGTCGGGAGCCACGGCCTCGAGATTGCCGCGTGTGGCTATGAGGATGGTGAACGATTTGCGTGCGGCAAGCGGAAGTGTGAACGAGCCGTCGACGTTTACCAGCTCCGTGGTGAAGTAGCTGCAGTCCTCGAGCATGGCCTCATGGCCGGGGGCTGCCTGCACGTTTTTCACTTCCTGGGTGGTGTCGGCATAGTTGATGGCATCCACCGACTCATCCACATGCAGCTGGCGCAGATTGCCCTGCGCGTCGCGGCGGTTGTAGTCGTAGATGCGATAGGTGATGTCGCTTGCTTCCTGGATTTCCAGCACGAAATTGCCTGCGCCGATGGCGTGGACGCGTCCTGCCGGGAGGAAGAATACGTCGCCGGGCTTGGTGTAGTATTTCCGCAGGGCCTCCACAATGGTGCTGTCGGCCACCATGCGGCGGAATTTATCAGGCGACATCTCCTGCGAGAAACCGGCATAGAGATATGCCCCTTCGGCCGGGAGCACGGAGTACCACATCTCGGTTTTCCCGAGTGAGTTGTGGCGGACTGCGGCAAGTGCATCGTCGGGATGCACCTGAATGGAGAGGTCGGTGTTTGAGTCGATGAATTTGATCAGGAGCGGGAAGTTATGGCCGAAACGGCGGATGAGGTTTTCGCCCATCAGTTCGTTGCCATGCGTTTTGACCAGTTCGGGAAGTGTGGCGCCTTTGAAAGGACCGTCCTCCACCACGGATTCATGGCCGGGCATGGGGGAGAGTTCCCAGGATTCCCCTATGTTGTCGCCTTGCGACGGAATTCCTTTGAATCGGGCGATTCGTTCGCCTCCCCATATCACGGGCTTGAAGTAGCAGTTGAATTTAAGAATCGGTAGCATGTGTCAGTTTCCGGTTGTGGATATGTCCGTTTGTAACGGAGTTCGTGTTTCTGTTGTTAAATACGATGCAAGAGGGCGGTGCGCCTATCCGCTGAATATTAAAATTCATGTGGTGGAACTGTCGTGCCCTTTGTATGATTTAGGTTACGTAAGTATTCAAAATTATTACGCCTATGAATATTTTAAAAGCTTTATATCCCCGCCGGAGTCTTTTCGGCGCTTTTCGTTCTCTTCATCAGTCGTGTAGCTCGCTACACGACTGATGAAGAGAACGAAAATCCCTCGAAAATGCTCGCGTCAGTGATATAAAATAATTTTGACTACTTACTTATGCAAAAATACGCAAAAATATTGAATGGGCTAAAGGTTGTGTTTTCAAAAAGCCAGGGCGGCGCACCGGAATGTGTTGCACCGGTGCGCCGCCTGAGGAGAAATATATATGGAGGTTATAGGTTGCCACGCATGTAGTCCTCCGACTGCGAAAGTGCGGCTTTAGCGCCTTCGCCCATGGCCACCACCACCTGCTTGTAGGGAACGTTGGTGACATCGCCTGCGGCATAGACGCCTTTCACCGAGGTGCGGCACCGTTCGTCAACCACGATTTCGCCACCTTTGGTCAGCGGCAGAGAATCCTTGAACGGAGCGCTGTTGGGGTGCAGTCCTATCTGGATGAATACGCCCGACACTTCGTAGACCGAATCCTCTCCTGTGGCGAGGTCCCTGACCTTGATGCCGGAAACGCCCGTGCCGTTGCCAAGGATTTCAAGAACCTGTGTGGAGAGGTGTATGTCCACATTGTCAAGCGATTTCACTTTCTTCTGCAGCACCACGTCGGCCTTGAGCGAATCGGTAAATTCAAACACATCGACATGGGGGCACATTCCGGCCAGATCGATGGCTGCCTCTATGCCGGAGTTCCCGCCACCGACAACAGCCACACGCTGACCTGCGTAGAACGGGCCGTCGCAGTGCGTGCAGAACGCCACGCCGTGGCCCACGTGCTCACTTTCGCCGGGCACCGACAGTCGGCGCCATCCCGCTCCGGTGGCGATGATGACGGCTTTGGCCTTGAACGTTTCGTTGGCACATACAATTGTTTTCTCAGGGCCGGTTATATCGGCCGATTCGACGATGCGGTTCTCAAAAACGTCAATAGGGTAGCTTTTGAGGTGTTTCTTGAAATCGGCTGCGAGCTGCGGACCGGTGGTTTTGGGAACTGATGTGAGGTTTTCAATGGCCATTGTCTCCAGCACCTGGCCGCCGATGGCCTTTGCCACCAGGGCGGTGTTGAATCCTTTTCGTGCCGAATAGATGGCGGCGGTGGAACCGGCGGGGCCACCTCCGAGCACCACTACATCGTATTCACGCACTACGGGTTCGGCGGAAAATGCCTCATCGCGTCCATAGAGTGTTTCCAGTTTTTCCAGGAGTTCGCCCAGCGATGTGCGACCCACGCTGAGCACGGCGTCGCCGGCATATACGGTAGGGACCGACTGGATGTTCAGCCCCTCGACTACAGCAGGAACCACAGCACCGTCGGTGACGGTGTTTTCAACCTCCGGATTCAGCAGGGCAACGAGGTTGAGCGCCTGAGCCACATCGGGGCAGTTGGTGCATGTCAGCGACACGAATGTGCGCAGGCTGATGGGGCCTCGCAGTGCCTTGATGCGCGCTGTCAGCGCGGCATCCGGAAGGTTTTTCCCTTGTCCGTCGGCATTCAGCACGGCAAGCAGGAGGGTTGAGAATTCGTGTCCGGAGGGGATGCCGCAGAATCTTATGCCCGTAGGCTCTCCGGCATGGATTATTTCGAATGTAGGCGCGAGTACGTTGCCTTCGGCGTTCTCCACCGACAGATGTGGCGACGAGGAGGCCACATCCTGCAGGAAACTCCTCATTTCGGCAACGCCGGGAGTGTCGGCATCGGAATAGAGACGGAACGCTATGTCTGAACCCAGAGTGGCGAAGATGCTTCTTATCTGGTTTATAATATCTTTGTCAAGCATTGTTGTGGTAATTATGTTGTCCGATTTTAATAAAAACGGTGTGCCATAATGCGGACATCTGGCACACCGGCTTCTTGATTCATCCTTTCTCAGGCGGAATGGCCCGGCCGGATGGTGCCGGTCAGATTTTTCCGACGAGGTCGATACTCGGCTTGAGGGTTGCCTGACCCTGTTTCCATTTGGCCGGGCATACCTCGCCGTCGTGGGTGGCCACGAACTGTGCGGCTTCCACTCTTCTCAGCAGTTCCTCGGCGTTACGGCCGATGCTGTTGTCCTGGATTTCCACAAGCTTGATCATCCCTTCGGGATTGGCGACGAATGTGCCGCGATAGGCCATTCCGTCATTCTCGATCATAACGCCGAATGCACGGGTGAGGACGCCTGTGGGGTCGGCCAGCATTGGGTACTGTATCTTCTTGATGCTGTCCGAGGTGTCGTGCCATGCCTTGTGGACGAAGTGGGAGTCGGTGCTCACGGAGTAGACCTCCACGCCGAGTTTCTTGAATTGTTCATATTTTTCAGCCATATCCTCAAGTTCGGTTGGGCATACGAATGTGAAGTCGGCAGGATAGAAGAAAAAGATTGCCCATTTGCCGAGCACATCCTTGTCTGTGATTGTCTTGAACTCGCCGTTGTGGTATGCCTGTACCTTGAATTCAGGGATGCGGGTGTTGATTATAGATTCCATATTATTTATTTTTGTGTGTTTTGATTAATGAATAGTGAATTGTCTGTTTCATTATATCAAACATGCAGCAGGAGGTGGCGGTTTAAGACGGACGGGGATATTAATAAGGTTTAGTTTTTTTGCATAGATTTTCGCCAAAACATGAAATTCCGGTGCTGTCGTTGGTGGCAGCCGCCCATTTTGAGTTAACTTTGTGTCGGTCCCGACTGTCGGGGCTGCAATATCACTGCTTATGGGTAATTTTGTAAAAGATCTTCGCGAAATAGGTATATTAAAGACACTGCGGTTCAATCTCCGCTATTTTGGATGGAAGGCCGGATGGCGCATGCCGGTGCTGATTTCGCGGCGCACGTCTCTGAAATGTCTTGGCGGCTCGGTGACTGTGCGGGCCGGTATGGGTTTCGGTAAGGTGCGTATCGGTTTTCATCCTAATTCCATTGTCGATTTCCGTTACGAGCGTTCCGTGTGGGATGTTACGGGGCATGTTGAGTTTCAGGGTAAATGCCGGTTGTGTGCGGGATGCAGAATTGTGGCTGGCGGACGTCTGACTTTCGGAGAACGCTGCTGTTTTGTGGGGCTAAGCCGCATCATAGCCAACGAAAGTGTCACCATCGGAGACGATTCACTGTTCTCATGGGACATTCAGATAATGGACACTGATTTTCACCGCATCCTGGATTCCGCTGGCAGGTGGGTGAATCCGCCGCGTCCGGTGGTGATAGGCCCGCGTGTGTGGATGGGATGCAAATGCACGGTGCTTAAAGGTGTTTCGATTCCGGAAGGCTCGGTGATAGCCGCGGGGACCATGGTAGTTTCATCGTTGCACAAACCGTCGGCGGTCTATGGCGGCAATCCTGTGCGCGAACTCCGCAGTGACGTGAGCTGGGAGTTCTGAATGGCGTAGCCATTTCAGCTTGACGCAAAAAAAGCAGCGTGCCGGAGAATGATTCGTGGCACGCTGCTTTTTTATTGTGTTTCAGTCTCCGCCGGAATAAGGCCGGAGGGCTGTTGGGGCTTTGGCTTTACGCTTCATTGTTACCCCGGTTCTTGGTTTTGGTCTTGGCTTTGACCGACGACGTTTTGTCGAGGTCTTTTTCTTCTTTGAGGTCTATTTCCGTGCGGTTGCGGTCAAGGACCTTGTATTGCAGGTAGGCGAGAGATTCGTCGGGCATGATTTTGAATTTTCCGCCTATGTCCAGCCGCCAGCGGCGGTAGAGCGAAATCAGGCCTTTTTTCAGGTAAGCATCGACGAATGGATGTACGTAGACGATGAAGTCTTTTTCTTTCAGCTCATTGACAAGGTAGGAGATTTTTTCTCTCAATGTGTCGGTGAACAGCAGTGACGGCTGCACCTCGCCTTTGCCGAAGCAGGATGGACAGGTCTCGGTGGTGACTATGTCGAGAGCCGGACGCACGCGCTGCCGGGTAATCTGCATCAGTCCGAATTTGCTCAGCGGCAGGATGTTGTGCCGTGCGCGGTCGTTGGCCATCACCTGACGCATATGCTCGTACAGTGCCTGCCGGTGCTCGGCTTTGTTCATGTCTATGAAGTCGACCACAATGATGCCGCCCATGTCGCGCAGACGCAGCTGGCGTGCAATCTCGTCGGCTGCACGGATGTTTACATCCAGGGCGTTGGTTTCCTGGTCGTTGCCGGCTTTGGTTCGGTTGCCTGAATTGACGTCGATGACGTGCAGGGCTTCCGTATGCTCGATGATGATGTAGGCGCCCGATTTGAACGATACTGTCTTGCCGAACGACGATTTTATCTGGCGGGTGATGTTGAAGTGGTCGAAAATCGGCTCATTGCTGTTGTAGAGCTTTACAATATCGGCTTTTTCGGGTGCAATCAGGCTGACATATTTCTTTATCTGGGCCATTATGCCGGAGTCGTTGACGTAGATGTCCTCGAACGTAGTTGAGAACACGTCGCGGAGCACACCCACGATGCGGCTTTCCTCTTCGAAAATGAGCGAGGGCACGGGTGCGGTGCGGGCTTTGGCCACAGTGTCGTTCCACGATTGCAGAAGGGTCTGCAGCTCGTGGTTAAGTTCAGCCACTGATTTACCTTCGGCCGAGGTGCGGATGATCACACCGAAGTTTTTCGGCTTGATGCTCTCCACCAGATGGCGCAGGCGCAGTTTTTCGGCTGTTGTCTTGATTTTCTGGGAAATCGAGATCTTGTCGCTGAACGGTATGAGCACCATGTATCGGCCAGTGAAGGCTATCTCGGTGGTGAGGCGCGGCCCTTTCGACGAAATGGGTTCTTTCACAATCTGCACCATAAGCTCGCGGCCGGCTGTGAGCTGGTCGGTGATGGTGCCGTGCTTGTCGATGTCGGGCAGCAGTTTCATGCGCGAAATGTCGGGCAGTTTGCCGCCGGGACGTTTGGGTGGATTGGCGCCTTTTTTGCTGTTGTTGTCGGGTGTTGCGTCGGCAGGCTGCTCGCCAAACACCTGCTTTGTGAATTCCGAGTAAGAAGAAAAATGCGGACCAAGATCCAGGTAATGAAGGAAAGCGTCTTTCTCGTAGCCTACGTTGACAAAGGCCGCGTTAAGCCCGGGCATGAGCTTCTTGACCTTGGCGACGTATATATCGCCCACGGCGTAGGCAATGTCGCGGCTCTCTTTCTGGAGAGACACCAGACGACCATCCTCAAGCAGGGCTATGGAGACCTCCTTGGGCTGCACATCGACGATCAGTTCGCTTTTCATTAACGGGTATTGGTTGGGTTGTTTGAGTGTTCGGAGGGGGAGGTGAGGATGAAATGGGGCGGTCAGCAAAAAGTGAAACAAACTTTTATGGAGCCCGTGCGTCTTGGCGTGGCCACATGAAAGTTTGTTTCAAAAATTTCGGAAGGTCGTTTCGCCGGTTCCGTTCGGCATCCCCTTCCTCAGGGGTGCCGCCACGGCATCCGCGAATGATTAAAGGCCTGCCTTATTTCTTCTTGTGACGGTTCTTGCGAAGGCGTTTTTTACGCTTGTGGGTAGCCATCTTGTGGCCTTTTCTTTTCTTTCCGCTTGGCATATCGGTTAAATATTAGTAAGGGGAATAATTGTTTGGTTGGGATTTATTTATTTCACGTCTTCCATGAACACTTTAGCCGGCTTGAAAGCGGGGATTTTGTGCTCGGGAATGATGATTGTGGTGTTCTTGGAGATGTTGCGTGCAGTTTTCTGCGAGCGGGTCTTGATGATGAAGCTTCCGAATCCGCGGAGATAAACAGGTTCATTGTGCGAAAGAGAGTCCTTCACAACTTCCATGAATTTTTCGATGGTTTCGAGAACTGCGGCCTTTTCGATGCCGGTGGTCTTTGAAATCTCGTTTACTATTTCTGCTTTAGTCATAGTTTTGGGGATTATGCTTTTAGTGATATTTAATTGATTAGTAGCAGTGATTTGGCTGAATGTCAGCCGTGTAGTTGCAGAATTGCGGGTTATGGCAAATTTTGCAACTGCAAATATCGCACTTTTTTTTGAAACTCATGCTATTTCGCAAGAAAAATCGCTAATTTTTTTGAAATAAACGATTTAAAGGGGAACAGTCCTCGAATTCATGCGTTGACGGAATGTGTTCAGATATCGGCCACACGCCACCAGCGGTAGTCCACTCCGTTGTCCACCGTATCGATTCCCTCGGCTTTCTTCAGTCGGCGCACAACCTTCACTGTTACAGGCAGGATGAGGATTTCGTAGATGGTTTTAAGGAGCGTCTGGGTGGCTATGAGCGACATGATGGTGTCCCAGGGGAGCACGCCGCCGAATGCTATGGGGAAAAACACCACCGAATCCATCCCCTCGCCGAACAGGGTGCTTGCTATGGCACGCAGCGGGAAGCCTGATGCCGCATCGCCGGCGGCTGCCGCTCTGGCCTTCATGCGGCTCATGACATAGGCGTTGACCATAGACCCGCATATGAAGGCGGTGAAACTGGCCGCCATGATGCGCGGCACGCTGCCGTAGATGGCTTTCATGGCATCCTGTTCATGCCAGTCGGCGCCTCCGGGGAGTGCTATGGCCACGTTGAGCATGATGGCCACGAAAAGGCTCATGGCGAAGCCGAGCCAGATCATGAGCCGGGCCTTGCGGAAGCCGTAGACTTCCACCACGCAGTCGTTGATGATGTATGATATGGGAAACACCGTGACACCGGCGGTGATGGTGAACCAGCCGAGGTCCACGGTTTTTATCTCGATGAGGTTTGAGACGATGAGGCACGCTACAAACAGTACCGACAGCAGCATATATACTATGGTGAGCGGCGCGCGCGAGGGCAGAGTTGTGTTCGACATGTGATCTTGTTTTTTACGAGGTGTTCAAGCACTCGGAGTGTTCTTTCGGCTGCAAAGGTACAAAAAAACACGGCCTCCGGTGTCATGGAGGCCGTTAAGATTGCTTAAGAGGGGGGCTGCGTCAGTCCACGCGGGTGTACCAGATGGTCACCGGTCCGTACATCGAGCCCGGCGGCCATGTGATGTTCATTCTGCCGCCGTTGATCATGTCGATGGTGCAGTCGAGGTCGTAGCTCGGTGCTCCGGCGGGGTAGAAGGTGAAATATATCCAGTTGCCGAAGCAATAGTAGTCGAAATCAAGATAATCGCCGGTGCTGATCGATTGCCAATAGCCTGTGCCGCCGGAATAGAACACCATCTCCTCGTCCGGATAGGAGTTGTTCTGCCACACTCCGCTTATATACCAGTCGGATCCGGGGCCGTCGTTGTCGTCGGTGCAGGCCGAAAAGCCTATGGCCACCACCAGTGCGCCGATGAGCACTATGCACAGCGCTACGGCGCGGCCCAGTGATTTGGCCGACGGCTCGGTGGAATGCGCCAATGTGGCATGGCAGCCATTGGGCGTGGTCTTGTTTTCGGAGTCCCTCTGTGTCATTGTCGGATCTGTGTTAATCGCCTTGCGGCGCAGGTTAGAGTTTTTTTATCCCTTAAGAACGGTGGGTGGCCGGGGAGAGGACCGAACCCGATTGTTTTTGCAAGATGTTACAAACTTATAACAACCAAGTGGCGTTACTTGCGGACGAGTATGCGCGATTTAACATATTTTTGCGTTTTCTGTATCCTGCCGGGCAAAAGGGGCAATAAAAGCCGCACCCTTTCGTTACTTAATCAACAATCATTTACAGATGAAGCTAAAAATTCAGCATATATCGTTCGGTTGCCGCGCGTTTCTTTTGGCTGCGGTGGCTGTCGTGTCGGTGCTCGGCGCCCTGACGGCGCGTGCCGACAGATTGAACGATAAACTGTTAAACCGCCCGTACAGTGACAACCGCCGTTGGCATCTCGGTTTTTCAGTCGGGCTCAACACGTTCGACATCTCGTTTCATCACAACGGCTTCGTCACCGACGACGGGCGCACATGGTTCATGGAGCAGCCCTCGTTCTCTCCCGGATTTTGTGTGAACGGGCTGTTCGCGCTGCGCCTGAACGACTATTTCAGCATCCGCGTCACCCCGGGCATGTGGTTCGGCAACCGTCAGATACGTTTTGCCGATACAACCACCGGTCAGGAGGAACGGCAGGACATAAAATCGGCCTACCTGGTGCTCCCCGTCGACATCAAGTTCGCCGCCATGCGTCTGCGCAACATACGCCCCTACGTGGTGGCAGGCGTGATTCCGGCGGTGGATGTAATGAAGAAGAAAACCGACTTTCTGCAGCTCAAATCGTCGGATTTCATGCTGTCTGTAGGCTTCGGCTGCGACCTCTACCTCCCTTATTTCAAACTTATCCCAGAGCTGAAATTCTGTTTCGGAATGGGCGACATTATCAATCACGACCGTCCGGACCTGGTGGACGACCCCTTGCGTGCCGGCGTGTCGAATTCGTTGAAGAGAGCCACATCGCAGATGGTGGTGCTCTCGTTCTATTTTGAGTAAACCGGATTGATGAACAGACTTATAACACATCATATCGGACAGCTGGCGCGCAGGGTGCTCCCTGTGCTTGTGATGCTCATGGCACTGCAGGCTAAGGCACAGACCGATGCCCAATTCTCGCAGTATTTCGAGGTGCCGGCCTATTACAACACTGCGGCCATCGGCACCACCGACCTGCTGAAAATCCGCGGCGGCATGCGCATGCAGTGGGTGGGCATAGACAACGCTCCGCGCACATTTCTCGCGCTTGCCGACATGCCTTTCAAGCTTTTCAACAAACGCTTCGGCGTGGGCCTTGTGATGCAGCAGGAGAGTATGGGCCTGTTCAAGAACATGAACATAGGCGCGCAGGTGGCCTACAAGCAGAAGCTTTTCAAGGGCACGCTCTCCATCGGGTTGCAGGTGGGATTCTTCGACCAGACATTCAAGGGTTCTGAGGTCTACATACCCGATGACGACGATTATCACCAGAGCACCGACGAGGCCATTCCCCAGCAGGACATACGAGGGAACGCATTCGACATGGGGCTGGGTCTGTTCTACACCCACAAATGGTTCTGGACCGGACTTTCGGCCACCCACCTCAATTCCCCGTCGGTGAAACTCAATGCCGAAAGCGGCGAAAACTCCAATGAGAAAAACTATGAATTCAATCTGGGGCGCACGCTTTATTTTATGGCAGGCAGCAATATTCGTGTGAAAAACACGTTATTTGAAGTGATGCCGTCAGTGCTTGTGAAGACCGATTTCGACTTCACCACCTGGGAGGCCACGGCGCGTTGCCGTTACAACAAATTCCTCACAGGAGGCGTGGGCTACAGATGGAAGGATGCCGTGTACATCACCCTCTCGGCCGAGTTCAAGGGCTTCTTCCTCGGATACAGCTATGATTATCCCACCTCGGCCATCTCAAAGGCCTCCAGCGGAAGCCACGAGGTGTTTGCCGGCTACAGCCTCAAGCTCGATCTCGGCGACAAGAACCGTCACCGGCACAAGAGCATCCGCATAATGTGACCCGTCGATACCGGGCTACATCAGCGCTTTAAAATCAAGTAATTCAGAAGAAAACTCACCACATGCAAATGAAAAAGAACATTTCGTTATATCTGTTGCCGATGGCCATAGCCCTCACGGCAGTGTCGTGCGCCTCCGGACGCCGCAGCGCCACCGGGGGTGAAGTCACCGGGGTAGGCGGCACATCGTGGGCCGAGCCGACCCCTTACGGCATGGTGCTTGTGAGCCGGGGCTCCATGGAGATGGGCCCGGCAAAGGCCGACAGCGCATGGAACATGGCCGCCGACCCCAAAGGGATGTCGGTGGATGCTTTCTGGATGGACGAGACCGAAGTGACCAACTCCAAATACAAGCAGTTCGTGTTCTGGGTGCGCGATTCCATCATCCGCGAACGTCTGGCCGATCCCGCATATGGCGGCAACGAGGAGTTCAAGATCGAGGAGGACAAGGAGGGCAATCCTGTCACACCTCATCTAAACTGGAACAAGCCCATCCCCTGGCGTAACCCCGACGAGGATGCCGCGCGTGCCATCGAGAGCCTTTACCGCACCAACCCCATCACAGGCGCACGTGAGCTGGATCCCGACCAGCTCAACTACCGCTACGAGGTGTACAACCAGACCGAGGCCGTGAAACGCAAACACCGCCTTGATCCGCGCAAGCGCGAATACAACACCGACCGTCCTGCGCCCACCGATATCCCGATGATCTCGAAGGATACGGCGTGGATCAACGACGAGGGCGAGATTGTGCGTCAGACCATCTCGCGCGGTCTCACCGGCGACTACGATTTCCTGAACACCTACATAGTGAATGTCTATCCCGACACCACCGCCTGGGTGAACGACTTCGAGAACGCCTACAACGAGCCGTATGTGCGCATGTACTTCAGCCACGGCGGTTACAGTGAATATCCTGTGGTGGGCGTGAGCTGGGAGCAGGCAAATGCGTTCTGCAACTGGCGCACCGACTTTCTGAAGCGCTCGCTCGGCAAGGAGGGTGTCTACATCGAGCCGTACCGTCTGCCCACCGAGGCCGAATGGGAATTCGCCGCACGTGCCGGTGAGAACGAAAACATGTATCCGTGGGAAGGCGACCTCCCCATAAGCGAGGACAAAGGCTGCTTCTATGCCAACTTCAAGCCTAACGACGGCAACTACGTGAAGGACGGCCACCTCATCACTTCGCGAGTGGGAACGTATGCCCCCAATGATTTCGGTCTCTACGACATGGCCGGAAATGTGAGCGAATGGACCTCGACGGCATTCACCGAGGGTGTGTCGAAACTCACCAACGACCTCAATCCCGAGTACCGCTACGATGCGGCTCAGGAGGACCCCTACAAGATGAAACGCAAGATTGTGCGCGGCGGATCGTGGAAAGATGTCGCCCACAACATCCGTTCCGACATACGCATGTGGGAGTTCCAGAACGAACAGCGTTCCTACATCGGCTTCCGCTGCGTGCGTTCGCAGATAGGCTTCGCCCGCGGCCAGCAGCTCAAGACCAAGAAATGAACCGTGAGGCTGTCGCCCTCCTCGGGGCCGGTACCGCGTATTCCGCTATAAACAAAGATAACCATTCACAGACTTTGCCAGATGGGAAAGATAAAAACATATAAAAGCGGCATATCCGCCTTTATCTCCTCCGAAAAAGGCCAGCGCTTCTTCAACTTCGCCTACTCCATAGGTGCGGCCATTGTGATCTGGGGCGCGCTCTTCAAGATTCTGCACCTGCCGGGCGGCAACTTCCTGCTCTCGCTCGGTATGGGTACCGAGGTGCTCATGTTCATGCTGACCGCATTCGACCGTCCGCCGCGCGAATATAAATGGGAAAACGTGTTTCCGGTGTTCGACACCGAGAATCCCGACGACCGTCCCGATTTCGCTTCGGGTACAGGCGTGGTGATGGGTGGCGGAGTGCAGGCTCCTGCCAATATCCAGGCACCGGTGCTGTCGCAGAACGCATCGCCCGGCGAGATAATGGATACGGTAAGCGATGCCACACGCCTGTATCTCGCGCAGATTACGGATATGACCAACGAACTGCGCCGCCTGCAGGCTACCACCGCCTCGCTCAACGAAGTGAGCGACGTGCTTCTGCAGAGCTATAAGGCCATCACCGACAATTCCCAGCAGATCACGGCAAGTTCCACCGGCTATGTGGAGCAGATGCAGGCGCTCAACCGCAACATCAGTGGCCTGAACACCATCTATGAAATCCAGCTCAAGGGCGTGTCGTCGCAGCTCGACGCCATCGACCGCGTGAACACAGGCCTGAAGGATATCCGCGACATGTGGGTGAAATCATCGACCCAGAGCGCACGCTACTGCGAGGAGACCGAGAAGATGGCCCGCTACATGCAGCAGCTCAATTCGGTGTACGAGAAGATGATCACCGCCATGACCATCAACATGTACCGCCCCATGGGAGGCATGCAGCCCGAAGGTATGCCCGTGCCCCCCGCAACACCCGCAAGTCAAACAACCACCCAACCATCCTAAAGTTATCACATGGGTAGCAACAACACAAGGCTTTCACCGCGACAGAAGATGATAAACCTCATGTATATCGTCCTCACCGCCATGCTTGCCCTTAACGTGTCGAGCGACGTGCTCAATGGCTTCACTCAGGTGGAGGAGGGGCTGAAGCGCACCAACACCAACGTGGAGGAGCGAAATGCCGGTATCCTCGCCTCGCTCGAGGCCTTCGCCGCCCAGAATCCCGACAAGGGGCGCCGCTGGTACGACAAGGCCACTGAAGTGCGCCGTGTCACCGACGGCATATACCATCGCATCGACTCGCTCAAACGCCTTATCGTTATCGAGGCCGACGGATCGGATGCCGATGTGGACAACATCCAGAACCGCGACAATCTTGAGGCCGCATCGGTGGTGATGCTCGCCGGCACCAAAAGCCGTGGTGCAGCCCTGCGCCGCGACCTCGACGCTTACCGCACATATATAACATCGCTCGTAACCGACACCGTGAAACGTGTGTCGCTTGAAAAGACCCTTTCCACCGCTCCGGTGCTCCGCAAAGGCACCTTGGGAAAGCAGAGCTGGGAGGAGTCGAAGTTCGACAACCAGCCTGTGGTAGCCGCAGTAACGCTGCTCACCAAGCTGCAGAACGACGTGAAGTTCGCCGAGGGCGAGGCTCTGCAGAATCTGCTGGCCAATGTCGATGCCGGCGATGTGCGTGTGAACGAACTCAACGCATTTGTGATTCCGCAGAGTCGGTTCGTGATGCGCGGCGGGAAATATTCGGCCAACATTGTGCTGGCGGCTGTGGACACCACGGCGCGTCCGGAGGTGTACATCAACGGAGCCAAGCTCGCCAACGACCGCGGCCTGTATGAATTCAATCCCGGAAGCACCGGTTCGTTCGACTACAGCGGCTACCTTGAGGTGCCTCACGGCGACGGCTCGGTGACACGCCATCCCTTCCAGTCGTCCTACACCGTTATCGAGCCTACCGCCACAGTGTCGGCTACGATGATGAATGTGCTCTATGCCGGCATAGACAACCCCATATCGATTTCAGTGCCCGGCGTACCCACGGGAAAAGTGTCGGCCACCATGACCAACGGCACGCTGACCCGCAGCGGCGACCACTGGGTGGCACATCCGCAGAAAGTGGGCGATGAGGCCGTGGTGAGTGTGTCGGCCGAGATGGACGGACGTCCCATGAGCATGGCGCAGACAAAATTCCGTGTGCGCAAGCTCCCAGACCCAACCCCTTACATAGCATTCAAGGATGCCCAGGGCAACACTTCGCACTACAAAGGTGGCGGCCGTGGGCTGTCGAAATCGCTGTTGCTCGCTGCTCCGGGCATCGAGGCGGCCATCGACGATGACCTGATCAACATAGCCTTCAAGGTTCTGAGCTTCGAGACCGTGTTCTTCGATTCGATGGGCAACGCCATCCCTGAAGTGAGCAACGGTGCCCAGTTCTCGCAGCGTCAGAAGGATTCGTTCCGGCGTCTGAGCCGCGGCAAGCGCTTTTACATTTCGCGCGTGAAGGCTGTGGGTCCCGACGGCATAACCCGCGATCTCGCCCCGATCGAGGTGATTGTGGGCTGATGTGCCAGAGGAGAGTAGTCTCGTTCCTGAGGCAAATAATATAGTTAATGTTTTTCACCTTTCAGAAATGAAGTTGATTTCAAAATATCTTATCGCACTGGTTGCCCTTGCCGGGGCTGCTGATGCAGTGGCACAGACCGATGCGGGCGGCTCGTCGTCCTCGTCGTCGGTGGTGCGCCGCCGTTCCGACTCCGACCGTTCGCGCCGTGGCGATGCCACCGCCGCTCCCGGCGTGACAGACCGCATGCAGAAATTCTACGAGCAGTCGGACAACAATGGCGCCGACCTGATGTGGATGCGAGTGATTTACCGCGACCTCGAGGTGGACAACCCCAAGAACGCCGCGCTCTATTATCCGGAAGATGTGGTCGACGGCCAGGAGAATCTGTTCCGCATCATCATGCGCCTGCTTGCCGACAACAGCATCGCCGCATACGAATATCTGGACGGAAAGGAGATTTTCACCGACCAGTACCGGCTCAAGGTGCGCGACATGCTCGACCGTTTCCATGTGCTCTACACCGATGCCAAGGGTTCCACAGAGAAGAATCCCCGCTTCACCATCGAGGAGTCGGATGTGCCTTCGAATGAGGTGCGTTCCTACTACATCCTGGAGCGTTGGGAATTCGATTCGCGCAGCAACAAGACCAAGCGCATAGTCGAGGCAATATGCCCCGTGCTGCACCGCAGCGACGATTTCGGCACCGACGCCGTGCGTTACCCCATGTTCTGGGTCAAGCTCGATGCGCTGCGCCCCTATCTTGCCCAGCAGTACATCTTCATTGACGATGACAACAACCTGCCCAAGTACACTTACGATGATTTCTTCACACTTGCTATGTACGACGGCGACATATACAAGACCCGCAACCTCACTAACAAGTCGATGATGCAGATGTTTCCTGATCCTGACGACCGCAAACGCGCCCAGGACAGCATCCAGAACCGCCTTGACACGTTCGACAAGAACCTGTGGGTGCCTTCGCGCGAGGAGGTGATAGCCGCCCGCGAGGCACGTGAGGCTGCCGAAGCCGAAGCTGCAGCCAAGGCCGAGGGTGAGGACATAGCCAGTCGTGACGGAAACGGCGAAGAGGAGGCTGTAAGCAGCCGCTCGGTGCGCTCGCGCCGCGGTTCCGCCACACGCGCCTCCGAGAAGAAGGATGCCAAGAAGCCCAAGGCCACCAAGAAAACAAAAGTGCGCAAGGCAAAGGCTCCGAAGTCCTCATCGTCGAATGCCGTGCGCTCGGTGCGCCGTCGCAGATGATACAGAGCGGATGCTGATAGCTCTGGTAAATTCTGATAAGCTCTGATAAGTTCTGATAAATTCGGATAAGTTCTGATAAAATAAACAGCGCCCCGGAAACCCCACTATGGATTTCCGGGGCGCTGTTTATTAATATTATGGATTTAGGCGCATTTAATATTATGGATTTAAGCGCGGATTTGCGCCGGAGAGAGCTGGTTGGTGCGGTTCAGTCGGGGTGGAGGTTAGCGGAGTAGCTTGCAGGTGGCAGTCTGGCCGTCGTTAGCTGTGGCTTTCACGATGTAGGCTCCGCGAGGCATGGTATCGAGTGATACGGAAGTGGAGAGCAGCTGGTCGGAGGCGACGTTTTCGTAAAGCACCCTTGTGCCGGAGGTGTTGAAGATCTCAACCGACGAGATGCATGCCATCGATGTTACGCTGAGAGTTGCGTCCGTGGCGTTGTAAGAAACTGTAATGGTCCGGGCCTCATCGCCTATTGTCGATTCGATGCCGCTCTGGGTGTTGGTGTATTCCCAGTATTTGGCGGGGTCGAGTGGCAGGAATTCGTTGTTCCCGATTACTTCAATCGGGCATACACGCAGAGTGGAACCTTCGGGAACCTGGTGGCTGACATCGACATATGCGGTGACCAGGGCCGATTGTCCTCCTTTAAGATAAGTGCGGTAACCACGGTTGCGTCCGATGAATTTGGAGTCGACATAGAATCCCAAAGCGAGTTCATTGAAGCTGCGTGCGCCTTTGGAGCACGACACAGTGGCCTCAACACGCAGCTCGGAGAGGTCGACGGGAGCGGACGGCTCGGTGAGACCCACGTGCTCCACGCTGATTTCAGTTTCTACGGCATCCGGGTCGAGGATGGTGATTGGGCAGAGGTCGTAGATCATGTTTGCGTCGGACACCTGAGCGCAGAGGGTGTATTCACCTGCCGGAACATAGCTCCCTTCATCGTTGATGAAAAAGCCGTAGAACTTGTAGTCGTTGCTTTCGCCCGGTGTCATGGCCATATTTTGCCATGAGAGTGTGGCTATGTAGTTGTTTTCTTTATCAACAATATAGAGCATCGCATCGCCGTGCAGTTCATTGCCGTTGGTGTCGCCGTTTGTGACTTTGAGCCCTACGTTAGAGGGGAACCCTACGAAATGGGTTTTGTCTGTGAGCTCGTCCACGATGTCGGCGGTGACATTGCTGAGGCCGAAATCGCGCAGAATGCTCCACTGGCCGTTTTCATTTTGGAGGGCTATGTAGGGCTTGGTGGCGACGTGGGTACTGACGAGGCGGTAATTGTCAATGTCGTGAGAGCGGTCGGAATTGTAGAGATAGGCGAAATATATGCCGTCGCCGTTGATGGCGGGAAGCTGGAATTGCAGCCCATACTGAGAATAGTTGGCGGGGAAATCGAAGGACTCGCCCGGAATCATCTCGGAGTAATCGGCAGTGTAGCCCGTGAGCCGGAGAGCCATGAGACCGCTCACAGGATAGTGCTCATGATTTTCTATAGTGCTGTTGATCACAAGTTTCCCGTCGGAGATTTCGGCGTTGTATGTCCGGAGGCCGGCGGGCATGCAGAGTGTGGCTGGTGGATAGGTCTGGCTTCCGGTGTTGGGACGGATGCCGAGCATGGCCCACTGATAGTAGTTATAGCCGGTGGTTGTGGCGGCCCCGATGCCCTGCTGCGAGGGGTCCATGGCCGTGAGACGGAAGTATCCGTCGGATACGCCTCCCCAGCCCCAGTTGACGTGGAAGAAGCGGTCGGAGCTGTAGCCGTCAATCACGAAAGCATGGCCGCCTGTCGACTGGCCCGACATATACACCGGACCATAGTCTGTAAGGTTGTCATAAATTTGCTGTTCCCAATCTGCAATCGGGGTGTACTGTCGTCTGATTATATGCGCACTTCTGTCGTAGTCGAAATAGGTGAGCAGGGCGTGCAGCACGTTTATGTCGTATCCGTATGTCTCGTATGGGCTGTAGTCCAAGTTGGTTGCAAAGCCGCAGGCTTTCATAAGCGTTGATACGGCATCGCTCTGGGCCTGTGAGAAATTGGCTTCGTATCCGCCTTCCGGAAGTTTGGTGTAAGTGTAGTCGTCGAGCATGTTGTCCCAGTCGAATGTAAGTCCGTTGAAATCCATCGAGAGGGTAATTTCCGGAGTGATAATGCCTGTGTAGGGATTATAGATGTCGAGGGTGTAGGAGTTGGAGCCGTGAGCCGTTTTGGGCCATTTGTGGTAGTTCATCACCTGAGCCATGGCTGTGGCCACACATCCGGTGACGCACTGGAAGGTCTCATCTACCACGGGGCACTGGAGGTTGAACGGCGCGTTTTGGTTCCAGTGTGTTGTCACCAAAGGCTGCACAGGCTCGCGGGTGTCGACTTCGGCACGTGACTGTGCCGGTGTGGCTTTAATGCCGTTTGCACGCATCGTTTCTATCTCCGAGGCATAATCGAGGATGAGCCGGTGTAGGGCCGGTGGGATACTGTTGAGTCCGTTGATGGCCGGAGCCGAATCGGAATAGCCGAGGAGCATGGAGGATACAATGTCGTCGGCTGCTACGAGTGCGAATGCAGAGGTTCTGCAGGTGCCGTCTGTTTCAGCCGAGGTGAACATGTAGGCGGCCGGCAGGCCATCGTTGGCGTTGAATGTGCCTGTGAGCTGCATGTTGGCGGCTGCCGAACGCGACGGGGCTTTGGCGGGTGCGGTGGCTTGAGATAGGGCGCGGCTTAGAGCATCGGCCGGCTGCAGCACCTCAGCATGCATCGCGCCTGCCATGGCGAGAGTCATGCATGCTGTACCCATAAATTTAAGGTAGAATTCTTTCATGTGTGAATGTGATTGGATTATTATATTGAAATTGGATTATAACAATAATGGGGTATGATGGATTCTGAAATGATTGCCGGATTAAGCAATGCGGGTTGTCAGAAACGTGTGTGGGCCAGGAAAATGATATCGAGGTTATATAGCCTGGTGCATTTTCAGAAGTGTCTGATTGCAAAGTTAATAAAATTACGGTGCGGAGTGGTTGATGTATAAATGTTTAAGATTGTTTAACATTTTAGTGCGCGGTCCTGCTGTCTGTGGCGATGTGTTGTGAGGTGTAGCCACGTACTGGCAGGGGAGGTTTCGATAAGATTTTTGGCGATGAAAGGGGAGGGGATGTTGCATAATTGTGTTGAAATCACTACCTTTGCAGTCCCGATTCTATCCAAACGGAAAAGCCCGCGCGCCGCGGCGAAGCCTTTGGCCTGGCTCCGCGTGGCGTTTAGGCTTGTGTAATTAATTAATAATTAAACTTTAAGAAGTGGATACTTTAAGTTACAAAACCATCACCCCCAATGCCCAGCATTGCCCCAAGGAGTGGGTGCTGATCGATGCCACCGACCTGGTGCTCGGTCGCGTCTGCTCTGAAGTCGCAAAAATTCTCCGCGGCAAGAACAAACCCTGTTATTCGCCTTTCGTGGAGTGCGGCGACAATGTGGTCATCATCAACGCCGACAAAGTGGTTCTCACCGGCAAGAAATGGACAGACCGCGTTTATCTCACCTACACAGGCTACCCCGGCGGTCAGCGTGAGCTCACCCCCGAAGTCCTGCTGAAAAAATCGTTCAACAAGCACCTCAAGCCCGGCATGCACCCGCTCTACCTCCGCGTTGTGAAGGGTATGCTCCCCAAGAACCGTCTGGGCCGCAAGCTCATCAAGAACCTGCATGTGTTCAACGGTCCGGAACATCCTTTCCAGGATAAGAACCTCAAAGTGCTTGATTTAAAACATTGATTAATCGCCAAAACCTGAATTATGGAAACAGTAAATGCAGTAGGCCGTCGTAAAGCAGCCATCGCCCGCGTGATCCTTACCGAAGGCAACGGCGAAATCACCATCAACCACCGCGCACTCGACAAGTATTTCCCCTCGTCGATTCTGCAGTACATCGTAACCCAGCCCCTCAAGACCCTCGACGTTGTCGAGAAATACAACATCCGTGTGAACCTCGACGGCGGCGGTTACAAAGGTCAGGCCGAGGCCCTTCGTCTGGCCATCGCCCGCGCGCTGGTAAAAATCAACCCCGATGACAAGAAGGCTCTCCGTGCAGAAGGCTTCATGACCCGTGACCCCCGCGTTGTGGAACGCAAAAAGCCCGGTCGTCCCAAAGCACGCAAGCGCTTCCAGTTCTCCAAGCGTTGATGCTCCCGGATTGTCAGCAATCTTTTACGGAATATATTTTCCTGTCTCCCTCGCTCTCCCGAGTTTAGTATCTAAATCCCGCGGATGGACCACGTTCCCTACCCCGGGGTTGTAATTCCAAAAGAACGTAAACAACTCTTTTTACAAAAATGTCAACACCTACATTTGACCAGCTCCTCGAAGCAGGTTGCCACTTCGGCCACCTCAAACGCAAATGGAACCCCGCAATGGCTCCCTACATCTTCATGGAGCGCAATGGTATCCACATTCTTGACCTTTACAAGACAGCAGCCAAGGTTGAAGAAGCTGCAGCTGCCCTCAAATCGATAGCAAAATCCGGCAAAAAGGTTCTTTTTGTCGCTACTAAAAAACAGGCCAAACAAGTAACCGCCGACAAGGCCGCTTCAATCGGTATGCCTTACGTGATTGAGCGCTGGCCCGGTGGTATGCTTACCAACTTCCCCACCATCCGCAAGGCCGTCAAGAAGATGGCTTCCATCGACAAGATGACAAAGGATGGCACATTCGACAACCTCTCGAAGCGTGAGAAACTCCAGATTTCGCGTCAGCGCGCAAAACTCGAGAAGACTCTCGGTTCGATTGCCGACCTCAACCGTCTTCCCTCGGCTCTGTTCGTGGTCGACGTGCTCAAAGAGCGCATCGCCGTGGCTGAGGCCAACCGTCTGGGTATCCCCGTGTTCGCCATGGTCGACACCAACTCCGACCCCTCGAACATCGATTTCGTGATTCCCTGCAACGACGACGCATCCAAATCGATCGAACTTATCCTCGACACCGTATGCTCCGCAATGGCAGAAGGTCTGGAGGAACGCAAGGTTGAAAAGGTTGACGCCAAGGAAGAGGACAAGGAAGCTGCTCCCCGTCGCGAGCGCCGTCGCCCCGTGCGCCGCGCAGAGAACGAGGAGGCCGCTGCCGAAGAGGCTCCCGAGGCTGAAGAGGCTGCCGAGGAAGCAGCCGAATAATCCGGCTCCCTCACAAGGGGTGCGCCGCGCATTTCACGGGCGGCACGCCACCTCTCTTTCCTGATATCAATTTTAACACAAAAAACATAGACAAAATACTATGGCAGTAACAATGGCCGAAATCACCAAGCTCCGCCACCTCACATCGGCAGGCTTGATGGATTGCAAAAAGGCTCTCGCCGAGACTAACGGCGACATAGAGGCTGCTGTCGAGATTCTTCGCAAGAAGGGTCAGGCAGTGGCTGCCAAGCGCGAGGACCGTGTGGCAGCCGAAGGTTGCGTTCTCTCGAAGAACGAAGGCAACTTCGCCGCAATCGTGTCACTCCAGTGCGAAACCGACTTCGTTGCCAAAAACGCCGGTTTCGTTGAACTCACTCAGAAACTGCTCGACCTCGCTGTGGCAAACCGCTGCAAGAGCCTTGATGAACTCAAGGCTGTGGCTGTGGATGGCCGCACCGTTGCCGACCTCGTAGTTGAGGAAGGCGGCAAGACCGGCGAAAAGACCGAGCTCGGCGCATACGAATGGATTGAGGCTCCCTCCACCACATCCTACAACCACCTCGGCAACAAGCTCGCCACTATCGTAGGTTTCAACCTCGAGGGCGTAGATTACCAGGTAGGTCGCGACGTGGCCATGCAGGTGGCTTCAATGAACCCCGTTGCAGTTAACCGCGAGAGTGTGCCCCAGGCAACCATCGACGGTGAGCTGAACGTGGCTATCGAGAAAACAAAGGAAGAGCAGGTGAAGAAGGCTGTTGAGGCCGCTCTCAAGAAAGCCGGCATCAACCCCAACCTCGTTGACAGCGAAGCCCACATCGAATCGAACATCGCCAAGGGCTGGCTCACAGCTGAAGAGGCTGACAAAGCCCGCGAAATCGCCAAGACAACCGCTGAGGCAAAGGCTGCAAATCTGCCCGAGCAGATGATCCAGAACATCGCCCAGGGTCGTCTGAACAAGTTCTTCAAGGAATCTTGCCTCATGGAGCAGGAGTTCATCAAAGATGGCAACCTCACCATCGGCAAATACCTCGAAGAGAGCCAGAAGGGTCTGGTTGTGACTGAATTCAAGCGCGTAAACCTCAACGAGGATTAACGCACGCGAATTCGCCGCACACCGGCCATCGTTTCTCCGACGCAAGTCATAACATCTATTATATCCAGGTGCCCGCATCGCCAATCGGCGTGCGGGCACTTTTTTTTGTCGCCCATATCTCCCGTCGGGTGGCGTTTCGTGTCGTTTTACTTGCAATAGTTTAATTAATGCTGCAATTTGATGTTAAAAAAATGTAAATGTATACATGCGACGGCTTTTTATAATTATTTTTACAAACAATAAAGTGTTTCCATGCGGCTTAGACATTCTGTTTAATATTCCATATTTTTATCACTAAATTCCTTATTCAAATGAGAAAACAACTCGTTTGTGCCGCCGTTGCCATTGTGATGGGTGCGGCGGGGTTTGTTGTTTCGGGTGCGCCCACTTTGTATGGGCTGCTTGCTCATTGCGACACCTGGGACAAGAACACCAGCAATGCGGGCATCTATTCGTTCTCTCCGGCGGAAACCGTGAAGTTTACGAAAGTTATGCCCACTGAGACTATGGCCACTGCAGCTTACGCCGACGGCATGTTGAGCGGTTTCAATACTGTCAAGTTCTGGGCGTCAGTCCAGGCCACCTATCGTCTTTATGACTGCGATTCGGGTGAACTTATAGTCAAGAAAACATACAGCGGTCAGCAGTACGAGGCCATCTCTATGGCCTACAACTATGCCGATGACAAAATTTACGGTGTATTTGTAAATGCCGACGGGGCCGGTATCCGCTTGTGCACCGTCGACATGATGACCGGTACCCCCACCAACGTGGCCAATTTCGCAGGCAGCAACATCCCGTATGCCATCGCATTTGACGATAAAGGCGTGCTGTATGGAGTGTGCGACGACGCGAATCTCTACACCATCGACATCAAGGATGCCACAATGACGCCGGTGGGTTCAACCGGTCTGTCGCCCAAGTATTCGCAGAGCATGTTCTTCAACGAGGAGAGCGGCAAATTCTATTGGTCGTATATGGATGCCGACCTGAAGAAGGATGAGGTGACGGCACTTTATGAGCTTGACCCCGCCACCGCCACCGCCACACTGGCCGGCAATTATGAGGCAACCACCCAGGTGGTTGCCATTTACGGACCGCATAAGGCAAACGCTGCTGCACCTGCGGCTCCCGCCGATGCTAAAGTGGCTTATGCCTCTGACGGTTCGCTTGATGCAAGCCTCACATTCACAGCTCCATCTAAAGCCAACGACGGATCGGCCCTGAGCGGCGACCTGAAGGTGCAGGTGATTGTGGACCATTCACCGGCCACTGATGCTCCTGCAACGGTTGCTCCCGGTGCGGCTTACAAGTATCAGTTCACTTTCGGAGCAGAAGGTTCGCACAAGGTGGAAGTGCTGATTGTAAATGACGGCGGTGCTTCGGAGCGAGTACGCATCAACACCTTTGCCGGCGAGGATGCTCCCGGTGCCGTAGGCAATCTGACCCTTGCTCTCGACGGAGCGAACGCCACGCTGACATGGACAGCTCCCGAGACAGGTGCAAACGGCGGATGGTTCAACGCCGAAAACCTCACTTACAAGATTGTGCGCCTGCCCGACAACAAGGTAGTGGCCGAACAGCACAATGGGCTGACATTCTCGGAGGTAATCCCCGCACAGATAGGTATGTGGCACTATGAGGTGACACCTGTGGGAGCCAAAACCGGTAAGGCCGCAAAATCCAACAAAGTTCTGCACGGCACATGCATGAACGTGCCTTATCTGGAGGGCTTCGACACCGAGGCTTCGATGGATCTGTTCACCACAGAGGATGCCAACGGCGACGGCTATAACTGGAAATGGGACAAGGACCACGCCGTGAATGAAGCTCCTTTCGACGGAAATCTCGATTGCGCCGACTGGCTCATTACTCCCCCCATCGCCCTCACAACTGACTGGGTGTACAAGATGTCATTCAAGGCTTCCACCTACAGCACTGTCTACAATGAAGAGATTGCGGCAGGATTCGCAACTGAGCCCAAGGGTGAGGCCATGAATATCATAGGAGAATATGTGACTTCCACACCGGGCTACAATACCTATGAGGGGCTTGTGAATGTTACTGAGGCCGGAAACTACTATCTGGGCATCCAGCATTCCACACCAACGGGACATATGCGCGCCGAGCTGAAGATAGACGATATCGCTCTTGAACCGTATATCCCGACCGACGCTCCCGCGCCTGCCGCAGATATGAAAACCGCTTATGCCGAAGGGAATGCCCTGCAGTGTACGCTGACGTTCAAGGCTCCGGCCACATCCATCCGCGGCAATGCTCTGGATGCCCTGTCGAAAGTGGAACTCATGGTCAACGGCGAGGTGAAGGAAACAATTCAGGATGTCACACCCGGGCAGGAACTGTCGCGTCAGGTGACACTCAAGCAGGGCGACAACACTCTGACTGTCGTCGGTTACAATGAATCAGGCCGCGGCCTTGATGCAACGATTGAGATTTTCGGAGGCACTGACATTCCGGGTGCCGTGAAGAATCTGCGTTACAAGTGGGACCAGACCGACAGCGCAAATCCCGACGGAAAAGCCATCCTAATGTGGGACGCTCCAGATCCGTTCGGCCTGAACGGCTTGCCAATACCCGACGGCGAGATGACCTATACGCTCATGGCTCCGTTGTTCGGTACTGACCTGATGGACACTGAAAAAAACATCAAGGACACTCAGAAGCTCATTTCCTCCACCTTCACGGCACAGACTCTGGTGCGCCGTGGCATCAAGGCTGTCACTGCAGGTGGTGCCGGCAAACCCACATTGCTTTACTTGACATTTGGACCGGCAGTCAAGCTTGATGCTGCCGATTCGTTCAAGGAGGGAAGTACGGCGTATAACACCTACAGTATCTCTACTCGTTCAGGAGCTGCAGGATGGGCAATGTTCAACGACAATCCCGAGGGACGCAAGTCGCAGGATGCCGACAACGGTTTCGCCATGTGCCGCATACCGGCGGATTCCGAAGAGGAGAGCGGAACAGGTGTGCTGACATCCCCGGCATTCGATTTCAGCAACTCCGCCACAGCCTATCTCCACGTATGGGTGCTTCATTCTACCTCGGCCGCTGCCGGCACCACCCTTCAGCTTGAAGGCACCACCGACGCTTGCGACTATTCCCCCGTCGGAGAGGCTATCGCCGTCAACGACGGCACTGACGGATGGAAAGAGCATCACATCGCCCTGGCTTCGCTGGCCGGTGCACGCAAAGCAATGCTGGCATTCGTTGCCACCGTGCCCGATAAGGCTTCGGCCGTGGCTATAGATAACTACACCATCGACTACACTTCGGCTATCGGCGCAATTGCAGCCGACGACGAGGCAGACATTGAGATTTCTGCCCACGGCGCCGGCATCATGGTGGTAGGTGCGGCCGGAAAGGCTATGGAGGTTTACACCACGGCCGGTCAGCTTGTGGGCAGCCGCGTGCTCGCCACCGGCACCGAAACCGTAGAGATGCCTGCCGGAATCTATCTGGTGAAAATCGGCCTCAAAACCGCCAAAGTGGTGGTTCGCTGATCAATCCGGATAAATTCTGATAAGCTCAGATAATTCTGATAAGTTCTGATAAGTTCTGATAAGTTCAGATAAATTCTGATAAAACAAAACTGCGGTGTGCTCCCTTCAATGGCAGCACACCGCAGTCTGTTTTTTGAGTGGTTCTCGCAAGTTGAATTAAATTGCTGTCCAGAAGTCAAGGAAACGTTTGGCTACAATTTTAGCATCGTTGTGGCGCTCGACAAATTCGCGTGAACGCAGACCGCGGAGTTGGAACGATTCGGGATGGCTCACGGTCTGCTCGATGGTATCAACCAGTTCTTCAAGTGTGAGGGGTGCGTTGATGATCGGGCGGTTGTCGTGCTCGTCTATGAAGTCGTAATATTCCGGTTCTGCTCCGCTCATAACGTTGCGGCCGTAGGCCATGGCCATCAATGCGGTTGTGGCCGGGGTGTAACTGTAAATCTGGTCAAGAACGAGATGTGAATCTGTCAGTAACCGGATGAATTCATTGAAAGGCCTGTTTTCTACAAGTATGAATTCCCGTTTACTGGGCGCCCTGGCGGCAACAATTCTGGCGGCCTGCTCCAGATAGTCGCTCCCTTTCATCAGCTGCCGTGTGCGGTCACGTCCCAGAAAAATCTTGATTTTTTCAGAAATATCCGTCATTGGCATAAAGGGGAAGCGGTCAAGGTCGACGGGTATGCCTGCATAGGCGGCTCTCTCTTTGCCAAGCCTTTTTACCATGCCGAGATGGTATTCGTAAAGAATGGAAACAGCCCCGTCAATATGGTCATAGAAGTAGTTCTGATAATCCATAAGATCCGGGTTATGCCAGTCGTCCCAAGCCTCCGGGTTTGCAAGATTCATTCGGGATGGCTTGTCGCCTATGAACCATTCACTGTAGCGCAGAGGTGAATCAGGGGGCGAAACCATATCAAGATAGGCGATATCGGTACTCATCGCTGTGAGGAAGACTTTGCCGTTTTTTAAGCGCAGCTTGTCGAACAGCTGCCGCAGGCGCTCGGGGCGCAGTGTTGTGAAGTTGGGGTCGTGTACTGCTACTATATCAAAGCCGGATAGTATCCCTCTCAATAGGTAATGCATTGTTACGCAATGTATCATGCCTCCGATTTTTCCAGGGCGCCGAGAGATGTCGATGTGTCGTTCGCAATTCATCCACTTGCTGCCGTCGCTGGCGAGGGTTACATCACAGCCGAGCTGTTGCAGTCCGGTGGCAAGCGTGCGGTGGCAATTGCTGTAATCTCCAAGAAGAAGGATTCTGATGTTTTTCATGCGAGGAAGTCAAAATAAATCGCAGAAGTCAAAAAATAATGCTAATCTCATATGCGAAATTAGCATTATTTTGTGTGGTCTGCAAATGTTGTAATTTGCGACTATCCTATAATCTATGTAGGTCGAAATGATTCTAAGGGAATCAGAAGGAGTAGCTGATGCCGATGGCGGGGATGAGGGCGTGGACCTTGTAGTCGGCGGTGAAGTTCTCCACTCCGTTCATGGGGGCGAGCTGTGCGCCCTGATAGGGGGGCATACCTACGGAGCCGAGCACCTGGTTGAACTGTGCCACTCCGGCATTATACTGTGCCAGACCGGCATTGTAGACGGGCGCGAGGAAGTTGTCGTACTGTCCGGTGGCGCCTTTCACTTTCGTGCCGTAGACGTACATGAAGGCCACATCGATCGACAGTCCTTTGACAGGGCGGAACGACAGACCTACCGACGGTTCTATTTTGGTGGCACCGGGCGTCTCGGGGTTGTAGTGGTCGTTGTTGCAGGGGGAGGTGTCGAGCATCAGCCCGGCGCGCAGGTCGAGGCGGTCGGTGAGATTGTATTGTGCCCCAAGGTGGTAGGTGAGTGCGTTGTGGTAGTCCTTTTCAAGATGCTGGTCGAAGGCGGGGAGTCCGGCGAAGCTGATGTCGAGACTTTTGTATGTGCCCCATCCGTTGAGCTGGAGGTCGAAGGCAAGTTCAAGGCGCGGGATGGGCTTGTAGCTTGTGCCGAGTGTAAGCACGTAGGGGCAGGGCATGGAGGCGTCGAAATTGGCGTAGTTGAGGTTGTCGAGCGTTTCGCCCAGAAGCTGGCGTGCGGCTTCGTTGGCGTATTCCACTACGGCATTTCCGGCAGTTACGTGCATGTTCATTTTCGAGCGGAACGAGGCTCCGAGGTTCCATTTTTCGTTTATGTCCCAGAGAACGCCCACATTGAATCCGAGAGCAAGTTCGGAATCGCCGGTGAGATTCACCGATGCTGGGGCCACGTTGCCGTAAGTGGCTGTAGGAGCCGTTGGCTCGGCACCGGGAGCGGGAGCCGACGGGTTGAGAAGATGTGTGGCATTGGCCACATCCCACTGGAGTTTTGCGGCCTGATATTGCAGCTGGGCCACGCGGTCGAGCGATGTGCCGCTTACGAGGGCCTTGTTGAGGTTGACCGAACCCCATGCTATCATCAGGCCTGCGCCTACGGAGAGATTGGGGAGCACGCGCCATGAGATGGTGGGCTGCACGTCGAACACCTTGAGGTCCACACTCTGGTTGAGAGCGGCACCGGCCCAGTTCTTACCCCAGTTGATGGATGAGCCGTAGGGGGTGTAGAGTGTCACGCCGGCATAGAGATTGTCGTAGATGCGGAATGCGGCGGAGAAGTTCATGGGGGTAGACACCTTGTTGCTTGATGTCACCTTTGTGCCGTCGGGGAGATAGGCGTTTGCGGTTGCCTTTATGCCGCTCATGGCGCCCGAAATTTCCATTGTCTTGTTCATGAACGCCAGTGCGCCGGGATTGAAAATCTGGCTTTCCGCGCCGAGTTTCATGGCCACTCCCACGTGGCCCATACCTTCCTGTTTGGCACTGAATGTGTTCACCTGATAGCCTTCGGCCGATGCGCCGAGGGTAACAATTGCCGCCACCACGGCGGTAGTTAATTGTTTCATTGCTTAAAATGTTGGTGGACGCCAAGATTCTCCCATACAGGTCGAATAAATGTTACTGTTTATGGCGTCTTGTTAAAATTGCGACAAAATTACCAATAATTTCCCAAAACACCAAAATTATGCACATCCAAGTGCTGGTTTGTGCAATCGGGGCTGCCGCATTCCGAGCCAAAAACAGGTATTGCGAATTCGGCTGAAAGGTGGTAACTTTGTGAGTTCCGAAATAATGGCGTGTCTGTAATTCCCGTGATAATCTGAACGGCTATTACCGTGATTCAGACATGCTCCGATATAGTCATGGTTTTAAACGATTTCGGCCAACGAACAATGATTACTATAAAATCCATTCAAAAACGGCTGGTCACGGTTGCCGCAGTGCTGGCATTGATGTCGGGTTGCTCGGCGTGGGCGGCTGTCAACGAGCTGCCGGTTGTCACGGTAGGTGGCAAACGCTGTTTCTATTACGATGTGCAGCCGAACGAGTCGATATATACGGTGAGCAATAAGCTCGGTGTTACGCGTCAGCAGATAGTTGACTTCAACCCTTCGGTGGCCGACGGCCTCAAGCCACGCATGCGCCTGTTTTTCCCGGTTGACCAGTTTGACAGTGAGCCGGGCACGCGCCGATCCGCAAATGCGGAGGAGGCCGGAGTGAGCACGCACACCGTGCGCAAAGGTGAAACGGTGTACGGCATCGCCCGTCAGCACGGCATGTCGCCCGACTATCTTGTAAAACTTAACCCTTGGGCCGAGGAGGGGATAGCTCCCGGACAGGTGCTCCGCATCACGGAAGGTGCTCCTGTTGCAGGCTCAGATGCCTCTGTGCAGTCAGCCGTTGCCGCTCCGCGTGTCAACGGGAAAGGATATATCGAACATGAAATTCAACCCGGCGAGACCCTGTTTTCCATCGCGAATGCCCACGGTGTGGCGTTGGAATCGGTGCTTGATGCCAATCCTTCGATCGATCCGTTGAATTACAAGGCCGGAGAGAAAATTCTGATTCCGGCCACCGATGCCGCCAAGGCCCGTCATGCATCAGCTGCTGCAACCGCATCGCAGGCCTCCCCGGCTGGAGCCGGCACTGCTGCCGAGATTCTGCGTGGCACCATGGCATCCGAATCGTCTGAAGAAGAGATGGCCGATGTTGAAGCGGTTACCGCCGAGGAGCCTGTCACCGGCGCTGAGGAGGTGGATGCCGATACGCTTCAGGTGGCGGTGATGCTGCCGTTCATGCTCGGCGAGGAGCCTCAGAGCCGCACCACACAGCTTTATACCGAATTCTTCAAGGGGATGCTTATGGCGGCCGATACCTTGCGGACCGAAGCCGGCGCGCCCGTTAATTTCCGGTTCTATGACACCGCCGCCAATATGGACACGGTGGCCGCATTGCTGCGGCGTCCTGAAATAGCCGATTTCGATCTGATTGTTGCTCCCGATAATCAGGCTCAGCTAAAGGCAGTGGCAGATGCCGCCGATGAGGAAACCTTGATTCTGAATGTGTTCGCCGTTAAGGATGAAAGCTATACCACCAACCGCAATATGGTGCAGGTCAACATCCCGCACGACCGTATGTATACACTGGCCATCGACGCTTTCATGAAGAGGTATGAAGGCCGTCTGCCGGTGTTCATCAGCCGAACCGGCGGTCAGGCCGACAAGGATTCGTTCGTAAGCGAACTGAAGGAACGGCTGCAGACCGAGGGGCGTGATTTCAGGGAGATTTCGTTCCAGGGCACTCTCTACGATGCCGACCTCGCCGGTTTGAATCCCGACGAGATTCCGGTGGTGTTCGTTCCGAATTCCGGTTCGAAAAATGAATTCGCCAGATTCGTGGGCGCGCTTACCGCTCTGCGACAGGGAGCTGCCGATTCTGAAAGTGTCACCATATTCGGTTATCCCGAGTGGGTCACCTTCCGCGGTGACAGTTTCGATGAGATATCCAACCTCGGAGCAACCATCTATTCGCGTTTCCTTGTGGATGAGCGCGATTACCGCGCACGCGAGCTGAAAGAACGTTACAAGCAGAACTACGGAGTGGAGATGTTCGAGGCAGTGCCCACACAGGGCATACTCGGATTCGACATAGGCCGTTTCATCATTGAAGGTCTGCGCCACAAGGCCGAAACCGGCGTGTTCCCCACAGAGTTCAACGGCGTGCAGAACAGCATGCGTCTCGGGTGGGCGCTTCCGCAGGCCGATGGTGCTGACACGGATACCCCCGACAATGAGCATGGCCTTGTCAACGAGACTCTTTTTCTGCTCAACTTCACTCCGGGCGGCATAATCAACAGCGAGCGTCTCTGACCCAGTCGGCGTTCGGGGCTCCCTGTGACTTAGGCGCATATGGTGCGTTACCGCACGGATGCTTCCGGCGAGAAGTTCCGCCTATTCAAAATTGAATGAAGATGAAAAAATTTATCATAACAGCCCTTTGCTGTGTGTTTGCGGTGGTCTGTGCCAACGCGCAGCGTCACTACGTGCCCCATGTGCATGTGGGAGCGCATGCAGGCGCAACGCTGTCGCAGGTGTCGTTCTATCCCAAGACGCAGGAATCATTTCTGCCCGGCATGCAGATGGGATTCTCTTTCCGCTATGCCGAGGAACGGCACGTAGGCCTGCTTGCCGAGCTGAACTTCGCACAGCACGGATGGAAGGAGAATTTTGAAGAATATAATTCGCAATTCGAGTATTTCCGCCGCACCACCTATGTGGAGCTTCCCGTGATGACGCATATATTTTTCGGCTCGAGAGTGGTGAAATGTTTCTTCAACCTCGGTCCGCAGATAGGGTATATGCTCGGAAGCTCCATACATTCCAATTTCGATTACGAACATCCGCGCGAAGTGGAGGATTTTCCGTATGAGTACCGTCAGGTTGACCAGATGCGCCTCCCCATCAAGCATCGTTTCGATTACGGCATAACCGGAGGCGCCGGAGTGGAGTTCGTGATAAAAAAACGCCATTCCGTGATGCTTGAGGCACGATATTATTATGGCCTGGGGAACCTTTTCCCTTCGTCGAAAAAAGATGAGTTCTCTGCATCGCGAGGCAATTCCATAGCTGTGACACTTGGATATATGTTCCGGATCAAATAGAAAAATCTTAAATCAAAAGTTGATTCATCCCAAAATCAACTGATACCATCACATTTTCATCGACATGAAAAAAACAGCCATTTTAGCAGCCTCTCTGCTGGCTGCGGCCGGCATGCAAGGTGCCGAAGCCCTCTGGATGCGTCATGCGGCCATCTCGCCCGACGGCAGCCGAATCGCCTTTGAATATAAAGGCGACATATACACAGTTGGTGTTGACGGAGGTACCGCCACGCGTCTGACATCGCACTCGGCCTACGAATCAAACCCCGTATGGAGTCCCGACAGCCGCCGGATTGCCTTTGCAAGCGACCGGCACGGCAATTTCGATGTGATGCTGATGGATGCCACCGGTGGCGAAGCACGCCGCCTGACTTCCAACTCCGCATCGGAGATTCCGGAAGTGTTCTCGCCCGACGGCGAACTGGTCTACTATTCCGCTGCCATACAGAACCCGGCAAATTCGGTGATGTATCCGTCAGGCCGGATGACACAGCTCTATGCAGTGAGAACTGATGGCGGAAAGACCCTGCAGGTTATGCCCACACCTGTGAAAAATCCTGTGTTTACCCCCGACGAAAGCACGCTGCTTTATCAGGACCTCAAGGGGTTCGAGAATGAATGGCGTAAGCATCACACTTCATCGGTGTCGTGCGACGTGTGGTCGCTTGACCTCGCCACCGGTAAGCATACCAACCTGACCGACCGTCCCGGCGAGGACCGCAACCCTGTGGTCTCGTCCGACGGCAAAACCGTCTATATCCTCAGCGAACGCGATGGAGGCAGCTTCAATGTCTGGGCCTTCCCGATGTCCGACCCCTCCGCTGCGCGCCGTCTCACCGATTTTACCACTCATCCCGTGCGATTCCTCTCGCGTGCCGCCAACGGCATCATGGCTTTCACCTACAATGGTGAGCTCTACACCATGGCGTCTGACACTGCCGCTCCGCGCAAGCTCGCAGTCGAGATTGTCGCCGACCAGCCTGAGGAGGTGGAAATGCTGAAAGTTAAGCCTCAGAATGCGGTTGTATCCCCCGACGGCAAGATGGTGGCGTTCCTCGACCGCGGCGATGTGTTCGTCACTTCGGTGGAATATCCTACCACAGTGCAAGTGACCCGCACACCGCAGGCCGAGATGCATCTGAGCTGGGGCGCCGACAGCCGATCACTGTACTATACTTCCGAGCGGTCGGGACATAAGAACATCTACAAGGCATCCATAGCACGCAAGGACGACCCCAATTTCGCCGCCGCCACAGCCGTGACTGAGGAACCTGTGATTGAAGTGGCCGCAGGGAGCGGTGATGAATATTCGCGTCCGCTCATATCGCCCGACGGAAAGAAGATGGCTTTTGTGAAGAACAGGAACAACCTCATGGTGATGGACCTGGCCTCAAAAGCTGTGCGTCAGCTCACCCACGGCGAGACGTATCCGGGGCAGGACGACGGCATGGGCGCCGTATGGAGCCCCGACAGCCGTCTGCTCGCCATAGAACTTGTGCCGGAGATGCGCGATCCCTACAGCGACATCGCCCTGGTGGAGGTGGAGAGCGGCCGCATCACCAATCTCACCAACTCCGGTTATTTCGAGGAGTCGCCCCGTTTCGTTCTCGACGGCAACGCCATCATATTCAAGACCGACCGTTACGGCATGCGAGCTCACGCATCGTGGGGTTCGCAGTACGATGTGATGATCGTGTTCCTCAATCGCGCCGCACGCGACCGTTTCATGCTCAGCGAGGAGGATTATGCCCTGCTTAAAGATGCCGAGAAAAAATCGGACAACAAGGAGAAAGATGCCGACAAGAACGGAAAGGCCGATAAAAAATCAAAGAAAGATACCGGCAAAACGGCCGAAAAGGAGCAGGAGACCATTGTTGTGGAGCTTGACAACATCGACACCCGTGTGATGAGGCTCACCCCCTATTCGTCGGAACTTTCCGACGCCATTGTCACTGCCGACGGTGACAATCTGTATTATCTCAGCGAGTTCGAGGACGGCTACGACCTGTGGAAACTTCCGCTGCGCAAGCGTCAGCCCAAACTGGTGTCGAAACTCGGAGCACAGACCGGCGTGTCACTGCAGGCACCCAAGGACGGCAAGTCTATTTTCCTGATGGGAGCCAAGATGCAGAAACTCGATCCCAAGACCGACAAGCTTACAGCCATCACTTCGGATGCCACTCATGAGATTGACCGCGCTGCCGAGCGTCAGGCCATGTTCGACAACATGGCTGTGGAGGAGGCTGCCCGCTTCTACAACAAGGGGATGCACGGCGTTGACTGGCCTGCCATGGTGGAGAACTACCGCCGTTTCCTCCCCCACATCAACAACAACTATGATTTTGCCGAACTTCTGAGCGAGATTCTGGGCGAACTGAACGTGTCGCACACCGGAGGCCGTTACCGCCCGGCGGCTGCATCGTCGGCCGACCGCACTGCATCGCTCGGGCTGCTTTACGATATGAGCTACGACGGCACCGGACTGAAAGTCGACGAGGTGATTGTGAACGGTCCGTTCGACAAGGCCGCATCCAAAATGGTTCCCGGCTCTATCGTGAAATCCGTGGGAGGAGTGGAAGTGGCTGCCGACACCGACATGGCATCGCTTTTCAGGAATCTTGCAGGAAAGAAAGTGCTTGTAGGCTTTGTCACCCCTTCAGGCGAAAGTTTCGAGGAGGTGGTGAAACCGATCTCGGCCGGCGCTGAGAATGCGCTGCTCTACGACCGCTGGGTGCGCAACCGCGCCGCCGACGTGGAGAAATGGTCGAACGGGCGGCTGGGCTATGTGCACATTCCCTCGATGGCCGATGCTTCGTTCCGCCCCATGTATGCCGACCTTCTCGGTAAATACGCCAATGCCGAAGGGGTGGTGATTGACATACGCTGGAACGGCGGCGGCCGCATGCACGAGGATATAGAGGTTCTGTTTACCGGGGAGAAATATCTGACTCAGGAAATCCGCGGCAAGGATGTGTGCGACATGCCTTCGCGCCGCTGGAACAAACCGTCGGTGATGCTCGTGGCCGAGCCCTGCTACAGTAATGCACACGGCACGCCGTGGGTCTACAAACATCAGAAAATCGGCAAGGTGGTCGGCGCTCCGGTTCCGGGCACCATGACTTCGGTGAACTGGGTGACCATGCAGGACCCCACGATGGTGTTCGGTATCCCAGTAATCGGATACCGCACCGCCGAGGGATATTATCTTGAAAACTTCCAGCTTGAGCCGGACGTGAAGGTGTACAACACGCCCGAAGATATAGCCGCAGGCGAGGACCGCCAGCTGCGCACGGCAGTAGAGACGCTGCTGCGCGACATTGACGCTAAAAAACAGAAATAAAACGATATTGTCATGAATAAAGGAATTTCAGCTATGGCGGTTATGGTGGCTACCGGATTGACCGCCGCCGCATACACGGATTTCGTCCCTGCATCAGGAATGTCGGTGCAGTGCGATACACCTGATTCGGTTGCCGTCGAGCAGCCCGACACGGTAAAATTCCAGTTTACCGATATCACTGTGGTGCCCACCACTTCGGTCAAGGACCAGAACAAGAGCGGCACATGCTGGTGCTTTGCCGGCACGTCGATGTTCGAGGACGAGATTGTGCGTAAAGGTGGAAAGCCGCTCGACCTCAGCGAGATGTTCACCGTGCGTCAGTGCTATCTTGAAAAGGCCGACCGTTATGTGCGCATGTACGGACACGCAAACTTCGGTGCGGGCGGCAGCATCATGGATCTGCCCTATGTGTGGAACCGTTACGGTGCCGTGCCCGAGGAGGTGTACTCCGGTCTGGAATATGGCGAGGACAAGCACGTTCATGGCGAGCTTGACGCCGTGCTGAAAGCCAATATTGACGCCATTGTGAAAAATCCCAACAAACGCATATCCACTGCATGGCGCAAAGGCTACGAGGCCATCCTCGACGCTTATCTCGGCAAAGTGCCTGAGGAATTCACCGTTGACGGCCGCACATACACACCGCTTACATATGCCCAGTCGCTGGGTCTGAACATGGACGACTATGTGCCTGTCACATCGTTCACCCATCATCCTTTCTACGAACCTTTCGTGATCGAGGTGGCCGACAACTGGCAGTGGGCGCCTTATGAGAATGTGCCCATGGAGGAGCTCAAGGCCATCGTCGACAACGCCATTGCCAACGGTTACCCCGTGGTGTGGGCTGCCGATGTGAGCGAGGGCGGTTTCAAATGGAATGAAGGTTTTGCCGTGATGCCCAAGGAGCGCACGGCAGCCGATATGGAGGGGACAGAGCTGTCGCGTTGGGTGAAACTCAGCGACAAAGAGCGCAGCGCCAAGCAGTTCGACATACACGGCCCTGTCGAAGAGATTGAAGTGACGCAGGAGAGCCGTCAGGAAATGTTCGACCGTCAGGAAACCACCGACGACCACGGTATGGAGATTGTGGGCATCGCAACCGACCAGAACGGCAAGCGTTATTACAAAGTGAAGAACTCCTGGGACACCAATCAGGTTTACGACGGATTCTTCTATGTATCGGAGCCCTACTTCCTGGCCAAGACCCTCAATATCCTTGTGCACAGGGATGCGCTCCCCAAGGATATTGCCGAAAAGATTTTCTAACCGGCTTTAACGCAAGTCCACACTATGCAAAGCCGACCTACATCGCTGACAATGTGGACGCTGTGGCTCGCCACGGCGTTCACATTGCTGTTTGTAGGCTGCAGCCGGAATTTACCCTGGCGGCATGAGGGGAGTGTGGCATCCTCTGCCGCATGGCAGCTTTGGCCCGACAGCATAGACTTCCGCAACGGTCTGGTGATCCGCGCGTTCGGTGATTCGCTCCTGCAGGTGCGGGTGGAGGGGAACTGCCTGCGCGATGTGTCGTGCCGTTCCCGCATTCAGGAAGCATCCGCCCCCGATGTGTCAACCGGTGTTCCCCTTGTTGATGCGCTTTGTGCTCTGGAAACGCGTGTAGGACTTCCGGACACCTGGAACGAGAATATCCCTTATGCGGTGTTCCTTAATCCATTGTCTCTCAAATGGGCTACGGGAATACTTCACGGCAGACTGAAAGACGGCTATGTGGTGCCGGGCATAAGTCAGGGCCTGACGTGGCCCGTGGTGACCGGCAATCCGTACTGGCTGTTGGCTGCTGTGGAGGTTGCAAAGGCCGGAGGCGGACGCCTTTGGCTTGATGAAGTGGCCGGTGTTGCCGCCAATATGCTTGAAGAGGACCTCAGGATTGCATATAACCCCTTCACATCGCTGTTCTACGGAATGCCGCAGCGCTGGACTGCCATTTCCGGAATCACTCCCGACTGGATGCTTCCTGCCGACCAGTTTGCCATTCAATCGTTCTCGGTGAATGCCGCCTACTGCGGGGCGTTGTACGGCCTGGCCGATGCCGCTAAGTCTATGGCGATGCGCAACGAGAAGATCCGGCATGAGATAGCCTCTCCGGATGCCGACTCACTCCGGCATGCCTTGCACCGTGCTTTCTGGCTGCCTCGACAGCAGATGTTCGGTGCGATGCTCTATGGTTTTCCTGCCGCGCCGGTGTGTGCAGAGTTTGCCGACAACGTGGCGCAGGCGGTGGCTGTTATCGACGGAGTGATTTCCGAGCCTGTGGCACAGGCTGTTTTCGCTCGTGCCGTGCCGTCCGACGGACATGATGCACTCTTTTACCCGTCGCCACAGCCGGTGTCGGCTGCAAATGCCGGTGGCGTGGATCTGGCATTGCTTGCCTCGGCTGCCGCCGGAGCCGGGGCCACAGAAGCTTACAACCGATACTTTGCCGCGCTTATTGCCGCGCAGGCGCAATCGCTGCTCGGCACGGGAGCGGTTGCCAGTATGACTTGCGCCCCACTGAACGGGTTGATTTTGCGCGGAGTGCTCGGAGCAAGGTTCACATTCGACAGCATTACGCTGGCGCCAAATGTGCCGCGATGGTTCGGCGACGAGACAGTTGTGCGCGGGCTTAGATGGCGCAAGTCGGTGCTGAACATCATTGTGCGCGGGCATGGCCGCAACGTGCGCAGCTGTACCGTCAACGGCGAACCTTCACCTTTGCAGCTCCCATCTGATGCCGAAGGCGAGCAGAACATTGTGATAGAGCTTGACAGTGCCAGTGACATGACGCCGACCGATGCCCCCGATGGAACGATGGAACCGTTGCCAAAAGCTCCGGTCGTGACATGGCCCGTTAGCAACCGGGCTGTGATCATGTCGGACGGCGCGGGTGTGAACAGTGAAAGACTGCACCGGGTATGGCTGAACGGCGTGGCCGACCCCGAAGATATCGACAACACATTTGAGCTTGTGCCTGTAAGCGGACTGACCTCGGTGCAGATTGCAACTCTGAATGGAAACGGTGTCGCGGGATTTTCGGCACGGCCGCACATTGTCCTGCCTGAAAGGGGAGAAGTGCGTGTGAGTTTGCCGGAGGTTGCGCGTAGCGGTGCAAGAGTGCCCGGGCACGACAAGGTGTCGGATGATTTTGTTGAATCTGACCGCAACCACAACCGCAACATACGCTTCGAGGTTGTGGCTCCTGACGATGGAGATTACATCGTTGATGTGCATTATCTGTCGGGGCTCGGTATCGTCAATGCGCGCCGACGTACGGCACTCCGGCACCTGATGGTCAACGGAACCCGCGCCGGGGTTCTTGTGTTTCCGCAGCTGACACAGTATAACCGCGGACTGGGGGGCGAGTCAGCCGGTCAGCTTCTGGCCGCATCGTTCAGCAATCCGCTGCCGGTGCACCTTAAACGGGGATACAACAGTATAGAATTACGCTATTTCCAGATTACACCCGTATATCTTGATCCTACCACAAACTGTATTGTGGCTGATTATGTGCGATTTATTTTACTTACACATCAACATAAAAAACAGATTAATACCTAATGAAACGATTCTCATTGCTGGCGGCCGCACTCATGGCAGGCGCGTCGCTGTTCGGAGCCAAAAAGGCACCGATGGTAACAAATGTTGAGCCTCCCTACTGGTGGGTAGGCATGGCCAATGACACCTTGCAGGTGATGCTCACCGGGCCGGACATCGCTCAGGCTTCGGCCGAGGTGGATTATTCCGGAGTGAAGCTTGACAGGCAGGTAAGCCTTGACAGCCCCAACTACAAGCTGCTCTATTTCACCATTGCGCCGGACACCAAACCGGGCAAGATGCCTATCCGCCTGAACCTCGATGGTCGCAAGCACACTCTTGATTACGAGCTGAAAGCGCGCGACATGAAAGGGGAGGACTACGAAGGCTTCTCGGCGGCCGATGTGCTCTATCTGCTCATGCCCGACCGCTTTGCACAGGGTGATGTGGTAGCGGCCACCGACCTTGAATACAACGATGCCCCCGACCGCACCCAGCCCTCGACACGTCACGGAGGCAACCTGAAAGGTATAGCCGACAGACTGGATTATCTTGACTCGCTCGGAATCACGGCCATCTGGAGCTGTCCCGTGCTGGAGAACGATATGCCGGGCGGCTCATATCACGGTTATGCCACCACCGACTACTACCGCATCGACCCGCGTTTCGGCACCAACGCCGACTGGCAGGAGCTGATAGCGCAGGCTCACAAGCGTGGAATCAAGGTGGTGATGGACATGATTTTCAACCACTCCGGCAGCAACCATCCCTGGATGAAGGATATGCCTTCGAAGGATTGGTACAACCATCCGGAAGGGAACGAACTGACCAACTTCCGCCTCTCCACCATCCACGACCCCTATGTGTCCGACTACGACCTTGACCACACTGTCAACGGCTGGTTCGTTTCGGCCATGCCCGACCTCAACCAGAAGAATCCTCACCTGATGAAGTATCTTATCCAGAACTCCATATGGTGGATTGAATCGTCGAAAATCAACGGCATCCGCATGGACACCTACCCCTATGCCGACATGCAGGGGATGGCGCAGTGGGCGGCCGACGTGCTCAAGGAATATCCCAATTTCAACATCGTGGGCGAATGCTGGTATGGCAACGAGGCCGGCCCGGCATTCTGGCAGAGCGGCAGCAAGATCAATCCGGTGGAGACAAACCTCCCCACGGTGATGGACTTCAAGTACAACATTGACCGCGAAAAGATGTTCTTCGAGGAGACTGACCCGTGGAACGGCCTTAACCATGTGTACGACCATCTTGCACTCGATTATCTCTATCCCGATCCCCAGCACATCCTGACATTCCTTGACAATCACGACACAGACCGTTTCCTTCCGGAGATGCCCGATTCACTTGGCGTGTGGAAACAGGCGCTGGCGTTCCTGCTCACATCGCGCGGCATTCCCCAGCTCTACTACGGCACCGAGTTGCTCATGAACGGTACGAAGAAAATCTCCGACGGCTACATCCGCCTCGACATGCCCGGCGGCTTCCCCGGCGACAAAGTCGACGCCTTCACCCGCGAGGGACGCACCGACATGCAGAACGAGGCATGGGATTATCTGTCACGTCTGCTGCAGTGGCGTCGCGGCGAGGCCAACGATGTAATTGCCAAGGGCACGCTCAAACATTTCATGCCGCAGAACGGCATCTATGCCTACGAACGCCGTCTGGGCGACAAGCAGGTGGTGGTGCTCCTCAACGGCCAAAGCGAGCCGAACACCGTCACAATGGAGCGCACGCTGGAGATTCTGCCTTACGGCAAAACCATGCGCGACCTCGTGAGCGGCAAGGATGTGACCATCACCGAGGAGATGACTTTCGCTCCCCGTCAGGTGATGATTCTTCAGAATTTCTGACCTGCTCCGGCTGATAATTAAGTAAAAGTAAAGAAAATGAAACGTATAGGAATCCTGTCTGACACCCATTCCACATGGGATGAACGCTTTGCCACACATTTCGCCGACTGCGACGAGGTGTGGCATGCCGGCGACATAGGCTGCATCGACGTAATCCGCCGCCTGGAAGAGACGGTGCCGGTGGTGCGTGCCGTCAAGGGGAACATCGACTCCGGTGTGGTGGCGCGTTCGTTCCCCGAATCGCAGAGTTTCACTGTGGAGGGTGTGAACGTATTCCTTACACATATAGGCGGTTACCCGGGGCGTTACAGCCCCGGGATAATGCGCCGCATCATTGACGCGCGTGCGCGGCTGTTTGTATGCGGCCACAGCCACATTCTGAAAGTGATGTACGACAAGGAACTCGACACCCTGCACATCAATCCCGGTGCTGCAGGCCATCACGGATGGCACAAGGAGCGCACACTGATCAAACTGACCATCGACGGCAGCGATATGCGCGATCTGGAGGTGATCGAGCTTGGAAAATTCAAGGTTCAGTGACTATTGCGCAGAGGATGTTGTAAAGCTGCGAAATTCCGGTCAACAATGTCGTGACGCGCGGTCAACTGGATGGTTCCATCATATTGTAGGGTCGCGGCCTGACGCGACTGCTACCGGACAGATTCGCGCGGTGGTTACAGATTGGTAATTACGATGTTGCAGTCGCGACAGGTCGCGACCCTACGTTAGGATGGTGCGCATTAACAACATGGTTGTGATGGAAATTCGTTTAAAATTTAACAGCTACTTTGATATTGTTATATTATGAAAATCAGACAATTAATTCCGCTGGCGGTTGCTGCGGCGCTTGGCGCGGCAACATTCACCGGATGCAAGACAACCGAAGCCAACTATCAGGCGGCTTATGAGAAAGCCCTTGCCAAACGTACCGAGGGTCTCACCGAGGAGGAACTGGCCGGATTCCGGCGTGAGGAAGCCATGCCAAAAACCGTCTACAAAGGCGATTCCATCCCTCTGAAAGGGATGTATGTCCGTTGGGTGGATGGTGGAGTGGACAAACGCGCCCTCACCTACAACGTTGTGGTAGCGTCGTTCCGTCAGAAATTCAATGCCGCTTCGGTGATGAAACGCATGCAGGATGGCGGTTACCCTCACGCCGTGCTTGTGGAGGACAAAGAGGGCCGCTACTACGTTGGCGCCACTACCACCGCCTCGCTCGACACCGCCGTCACCACCCTCCGCGCTCTTCAGTCCAGCTCCCCCGTGGTGCTCCGCTCCCCCTATCCCTACATCCTCAAACGCCCGTAAAGCATATTATCGGATTATAGATAATCCAAATAAATAGTCAGCCAGTTATACGAGTGTAGGGACATCGCTTTGCGATGTGGAACAAAGGAGGCATTAAACCAAGCCTTTTCCACATCGCAAAGCGATGTCCCTACAATATGAAATAGATTCTCTATGTAAATGTGTTTATACCTTAGGTCGGGGAGGGGTTATTTGCGGGGGTCGAAGCCGCGGTGGCGGAGGGCGGTGAGCATGGTGTAGTTCATGGCCTCGCGGTAGTAGCCGAGCATGTGGTTGACCCAGTCGTTCTGTGTCTGCGTGCCGCTGCGGGTGGCGTTGTAGCGTGTGACTTCGGCGTCGTAGGCAAGGAGGTCGGGCGCCATGTTGTCGCGGCGGTAGGTGTCGTGATGGATTATGAGGCTTTGCGGCTGTTTGGGCTTGAGATCGGGCATTTCGCGGGGGATGCCGATGGCAAGTCCGCATACGAGATAGACGTGCGGCGGCAGTTGCAACAGGGATGAAATGTCGTCGGGAGCGGCAGTGCGTGCGTAGCCTATGCAGCATGTGCCGAGTCCGCGCGAGCATGCCGCAGTGACGGCGCTCATCATGGCCAATGCGGCGTCGACGGTGCCGAGAATCAGGCCGTCGGCTGTGTTGTATATCTCAGGCATGGTTGCACCCTTTGCTTCGGCGGCGCATGCAATCTTGTTGAAGTCGGCGCAGAAGGCAAGGAAGTGGGAGCAGGTTTTGATCTGCTTCTGGTTTGTCAGCTCGTAAAGGCGCTGTTTCAGTGCCGTATCGGTTACATCGATTACGGAATACTGCTGCGCGTTGTAGCTTGTGGGGGTGTTGCGGATGGCATCGAAGATGAACTGCATGTCGTCGGGCGACACCGGTTCGTATTCGTAGCGGCGGATGCTGCGGCGTTGCAGCAGGGTTTCTGAAACGGTTTTATTAATCATAGCGGGCGGTTTGAAGTTCAGTTCTTTTCAAAAAATCTTCTTCCGAAAAAGAATTACACACTTTTAGTGTAGTAACACCGCTGACTATGCTTTGGTTTGGCGTCAGATTATGCCACGGATAGATGCGAGGTCGGGGAGGTTGTGGCGGTCGAGGTATTCGTTGATGCCGTCGACAATCTTTACGGTCACGGCGGGGTCGATGAAGTTGGCTGTGCCCACTTCTATGGCTGTGGCGCCTGCCATGATGAATTCAAGGGCGTCGCGTGCGTTCATGATGCCGCCGAGACCCACCACGGGGATGCCAACGGCTTTGACAACCTGCCAGACCATTCTCACTGCCACGGGGCGTACGGCAGGTCCGGAAAGTCCGCCGGTGATGGTGGATAGATAGGGGCGCCGGCGCTCTACGTCGATGGCCATGCCCAGAAGTGTGTTGATCAGCGAGACGGCATCGGCGCCTTCGGCCTCTACGGCACGCGCTATGTCGGCTATGGAGGTTACGTTGGGCGAGAGCTTGACAATAAGCGTACCCGGCCATGCCTTGCGCACGGCGCGTGTCACTTCGGCTGCCCCTTCACAGGTGGTGCCGAAAGCCATGCCGCCCTGTTTCACGTTGGGGCAGGAGATGTTCACCTCCACTGCATGTATCCTCGGGCATTGCGTGAGGCGGTGGCACACTTCGGTGTAGTCGGCCACGGATGCTCCCGACACGTTTACCATAATTTCGGTGTCAAGATGCTCGATGCGCGGATAAATGTGCTCAATGAAGTAGTCAACCCCTTTGTTCTGCAGGCCCACGGCGTTGAGCATACCCGAGGGAGTCTCGACCATGCGCGGATAGGGGTTGCCTTCGCGGTGGTTGAGCGTTGTGCCTTTGACTATGAAGCCACCGAGGCGGTTCAGATCGATGAAATCGGCGAATTCCTCGCCGTAACCGAATGTGCCTGACGCTGTGAGCACCGGATTTTTCAACTTCAGTGCGCCTATGTTGACTTCAAGATTTGCCATGTGACAATGTTAAGGTTGATTTATTTGGGTTATGTTGAATGCAAAATTAAACTAAAATAGTCGAAAATGCAACGCACTGAGGCTCCCTGTTGAGTATTTTGTGCGTATTGGTAGTATTTAATAGTTGGGAGAATCCCGAAAAATCAATAAATTTGTAAAGTCTTTACTGTACACCGACGAAATTATATCAGAATGGCCGTTGGCGTTGGATTTTATGAATTACACATTTGATTTTATGATTAACACAATAATAACAATAACCTATAAATTATTTCAACCATGATGAGTCAATTTTCGCTGGAAGGGAAAGTAGCATTGGTGACAGGCGCGGCCTATGGAATCGGTCTGGCTATAGCAGAGGCATTTGCAAAAGCCGGGGCAAAAATAGTGTTCAACTGCTCGCGTCAGGAAACAGTGGACCGCGGTCTGAAAGCGTACAAGGAGAAAGGCATAGAAGCCAAGGGCTATCTGTGTGATGTTACAAACGAAGAATCAGTGAAGGCAATGGTGGCTGATATCGAGGCCACTGTAGGCACCATCGATATTCTTGTCAACAATGCCGGCATAATCAAACGTATCCCCATGGAGGAGATGGCAGTTGAGGATTTCCGCCGCGTGGTGGATGTGGACCTCATAGCGCCGTTTATCATGTCGAAGGCCGTTATCCCCGGAATGATCAAAAAAGGCCATGGCAAAATCATCAACATCTGCTCGATGATGAGTGAACTTGGTCGTGAGACCGTTAGTGCCTATGCAGCTGCCAAGGGTGGCCTGAAGATGCTCACCCGCAACATCTGCTCCGAATACGGCGAAGCCAACATCCAGTGCAACGGCATCGGTCCGGGTTACATAGCCACCGAGCAGACCGCTCCGCTGCGTGAGCGTCAGGCCGACGGCAGCCGCCATCCGTTCGACCAGTTCATTATCTCCAAGACTCCGGCAGGACGCTGGGGCACACCCGAGGATCTGATGGGACCGGCCGTGTTCCTAGCTTCGGATGCCTCCAATTTCGTTAACGGACATGTGCTTTACGTCGACGGCGGCATTCTGGCTTACATCGGCAAACAACCCAAATGAAGCCGGACTGCATTATGAACAAGACAATCGGCGTGCTCGCGCTGGCTGCATCGCTTGCAGCCGGCGGGTGCACGCAAAAACACACGATTACAGTAGAGAATCCATCTGATCTGGCTGCCGACGGCGAGATGGCACAGGTGCCTCTGCAGGATGTGCTGGCCAAAGTAGGCGACCGTTTTGTCATCACCGATGCCGACGGTGCCGAAGTGCCGTATCAGGTTACTTACGACAGTCTGGTGATATTCCCCGTTACGGCTGAAGCCGCGTCGGAGGTGGTCTACACCCTTTCGGCCGGTGAGCCTGCGCCTGTCGACACACTGGTGTGGGGGCGCAAATTCCCCGAACGCAAGGACGACATGGCATGGGAAAACGACCGTTCGGCCTACCGTGCCTATGGCCCTGCTCTGCAGGCTTCAGGCGAGCGTGCCTTCGGTTACGATATCTGGACAAAAAGTGTACCAACCCGGGTGCTTGAGGAGCGTTTCGCCAACGACATCCAGCACGGCATCTCGTTTCATATGGATCATGGCAACGGGATGGACGTATATGCCGTGGGACCAACTCTCGGCGGCGGCACGGCGGCGCTGCTCGACAGCCTTGGCAACATAGTTTATCCGTATTGCTGGGACACCTATGAAGTTCTCGACAACGGTCCGCTGCGTTTCACCGTGCGTCTGGACTACAAGCCTCTGACGGTGGACGGTGATACGGCCGTTGTGGAATCAAGGCTCATCACGCTCGACCGCGGGGCATGGCTCAACCGCACGGAGGTGACCTACCGAGGCCTGACACATGAGGCACGCGTGGCACCCGGAATCGTGGTGCATCGCCAGCATCCCGACGGCTATACACTGAACCGCGAGGCCGGCTATATGGCCTATGCCGATTCAACTGAAAACGCGGCAAATGGCAACGGCGTGATTTATGTGGGCGTCGTGGCTCCGCAAAGCGATGCGTTCGAGTATAGCGCGCTCACCGAACCCGCCGGCGATGCCATCGGGCATATTCTCGCTCCGGCACCGTATGCCGACGGCACTCCCTACATCTATTACTGGGGTTCCGGATGGAGCAAGGGCGGAGTGGCCGGCGAGCAGGAATGGAATGCCATTCTCGACGCTGCCGCACGGCGTGTGGCTGCGCCGCTGAAAGCACGCGTGGACTGATAAGTCTCATAAATTCAATCAATTCAATCAAAGCATTCAGATTTTAGAAACATAAATAGTAAATGGAAGAAGTATTCAAATATATAATCGGACTCGGTGCGGCCGTGATGATGCCGGTGATTTTCACTGTGCTCGGTGTGTGCATCGGCATAAAGTTCGGCGATGCCCTGAAAGCCGGCCTGAAGGTTGGTGTGGGTTTCATCGGCCTGTCGATCGTGACGGCGCTGCTCACATCTGCACTCGGTCCGGCGCTTGACAAGGTGGTGGACATCTACGACCTGAAGCTGAAAGTGTTCGACATGGGGTGGCCTGCGGCTGCCTCTGTGGCCTACAACACAGCGGTCGGTGCGTTCATCATCCCGGTGTGTCTTGGCGTGAACCTTCTCATGCTTGTGACCAAGACGACCCGTACTGTCAATATCGACCTGTGGAACTACTGGCACTTCGCCTTCATCGGCGCGGTGATCTATTTCGCCAGCGATTCGCTCGCATGGGGCTTTTTCGGAGCCGTGATATGCTATATCATCACCCTGATTCTTGCCGATATTACAGCCAAAAAGTTCCAGGGCTTCTACGAAGGTCTTGACGGCATCTCAATCCCGCAGCCTTTCTGCGCAGGTTTTGTACCTTTCGCATGGGCCATTAACAAGGGCCTGGATAAAATTCCCGGCATGAACAAACTCGAAATTGACGCCGAGGGTCTGAAAAAGAAGTTCGGCGTGCTTGGCGAGCCTCTGTTTCTCGGTGTAATAGTGGGTGTGGGCATCGGTTGCCTCACCTGCAAGACCGGCGGCGAGATTGTCGATAAGATTCCCTATATCCTCGGTCTGGGCATAAAGATGGGTGCCGTGATGGAACTGATCCCGCGTGTTACAGCCCTGTTCATCGAAGGCCTCCGGCCCATCAGTGATGCCACACGCAGCCTTATCGCGCGTAAATTCAAGGGCGCCGAGGGGCTGAACATCGGTATGAGTCCGGCACTTGTCATCGGCCATCCCACCACACTTGTGGTGTCGCTGCTGCTGATTCCCCTGACGCTTGTACTTGCCGTGCTTCTCCCCGGCAACGAGTTTCTGCCGCTGGCATCGCTCGCAGGTATGTTCTATTTCTTCCCGCTGGTGCTCCCGTACACCAAAGGCAATGTGGTCAAGAGCCTGATTGTAGGCGTGGTGGTGATGGTGCTCGGCCTTTATATGGTCACCAACCTTGCGCCTTGGTTCACCCTTGCAGCCAAGGATGTATATGCCGCAACGGGCGATGCTGCAGTGCATATTCCTGACGGTTTTGCCGGTGGCAGCCTCGACTTCGCGGCGAGCCCGATGGCATGGGTGATATTCCAGTGTACCGAAAATCTGAAATATATCGGAGCCGGCATCCTGGTGGCAATCACAATGGGAATGATGTGGTGGAACCGCGTACACATCCTGCGCAATCAGCGTGCCATGGCCGAGAAAGGTGCGGACACTATCCAGACTACCGAATAATTTATTAAACAAACTATACAATACAATCGTAAGATGAGCAAAATTGTAACCCTCGGCGAAATTATGCTGAGACTTTCGCCTGCCGGATGTCACCGCTTTGTGCAGGTAGATTCGTTCGATGTTATTTGGGGTGGCGGCGAGGCTAACGTGGCCGTGAGCTGTGCCAACTACGGCCATGAAGCCGTGTTCGTGAGCAAGCTGCCGGAACATGAGATAGGTCAGGCTGCTGTGAACGCGCTGCGCCGTTATGGTGTCAACACCGATTTCATAGCCCGTGGCGGCAACCGCGTGGGCATCTATTACTGCGAGACCGGCGCCTCGATGCGTCCCTCGAAAGTAATCTACGACCGTGCCGGCTCAGCCATAGCCGAGGCCGACCCCAGTGATTTTGATTTCGATGCCATCATGGAGGGTGCCGACTGGTTCCACTGGAGCGGCATCACCCCGGCCATCTCCGACAAGGCAGCCGAGCTGACGCGCCTTGCCTGCGAGGCCGCAAAGCGCCACGGCGTGACGGTGAGCGTCGACCTTAATTTCCGCAAGAAACTCTGGACAAAGGAGAAAGCCCAGAGCATCATGCGTCCGCTCATGCAGTATGTGGATGTGTGCATCGGCAACGAAGAGGACGCCGAACTGTGCCTCGGGTTCAAGCCCGATGCCGACGTAGAGGGCGGCTCGACAGATGCCGAAGGCTACAAGGGCATTTTCAAGGCCATGGCCGAGGAATTCGGCTTCAAATATGTGGTGTCGACCCTGCGCGAAAGCTATTCGGCAACCCACAACGGCTGGAAAGCCATGATCTACAACGGCAGCGAGTTCTATCAGAGCAAACGCTACGACATCAACCCCATCATAGACCGTGTGGGTGGTGGCGATTCCTTCTCCGGCGGTCTGATTCACGGCATGCTCACAATGGGCACACAGGCAGAGGCGCTCGAATTCGCAGTGGCTGCATCGGCATTGAAGCACACCATCCCCGGCGACTTCAATCTGGTGAGCGAGGCTGAGGTGAAGGCACTTGCCGGCGGCAGTGCCAACGGCCGCGTGCAGCGTTGATGCATTCAACCTTTTTAAAATAGAATTCGACATTTTAGAAAGGTGATTATAAGATTTTAAATATCAAAAAGACAGCTGAATAGGCTTGTAAAGGCGATATTCGGTAAATTTGCAATAAAAAAACATGGCAAGATTCGATAAACTGGCCGTACTGGCCAAGATGGCGCAGGCTCCTGTGGTGCCCGTGTTCTATCACAAGGATGCCCAGACTGCATGCTCTGTGGTAAAGGCATGCTACGAAGGTGGAGTGCGCGCTTTTGAGTTTACCAACCGTGGCGACTTTGCCCATGAGGTGTTTGAGCAGGTGGTAAAGTTTGCCGCCAAGGAATGCCCGGAGATGGCTGTGGGTGTGGGTTCGGTTGTGGAGCCTGCTACTGCGGCGCTTTACATGCAGCTTGGCGCATGTTTCGTGGTAGGCCCGATGTTCAATCCTGAAGTGAGCCGTGTGTGCAACCGTCGCGGAGTGCCTTACACCCCCGGCTGCGGCACAGTGAGCGAAATAGGCGCGGCGCAGGAAACCGGTTGCGACCTATGCAAGGTGTTCCCCGGCGATGTGCTCGGTCCGAAATTCGTGAAGGGACTTATGGCTCCGATGCCCTGGAGCAAGCTGATGGTTACGGGCGGAGTTGAACCTACGGAGGAGAATCTCAAGGCCTGGTTTGCCGCCGGCGTGTACTGCGTGGGTATGGGCTCGAAGCTTTTCCCGTCCGACCGCGTGGCAGCAGGCGACTGGGCGTATGTCGCCGACAAGTGCCGCGAGTCGATCGCCATCGCTCTGGCCAACCGCAAATAATCAGTGGGCGCCGCTCGGCGCCACTGTGGATTCAAATTTTAGAAGATAAAGAAAATTAATGAAGAAAATTATTCTTTCGCTGGCTGTGGCCGCGATGGCTTTCGGCGCTTCGGCCGAAACCAATTATACCATAATGCGTGCGGTGCATCCCGATGATTTCAAGGGATATGACACGGAAAAACTCCGTTCGCATTTCATGATGCCCAAGGTGATGGAGCAGGATGTAATCAATCTGACCTACTCCATGTATGACCGCCTTATTTTCGGCGGTGTCGTACCTGTGACGAAAGTTGTGGAACTGGAGACAATTGATCCTCTGAAGGCCGATTATTTTCTGGAGCGCCGCGAACTTGGCGTGATTAACGTAGGTGGCCCCGGAGTTGTAAATGTTGACGGCAAGGAGTATGAACTGAACTTCAAGGATGCGCTCTATGTGGGGCGCGGCAACAAGAAGGTGACATTCGCCAGCCGCGACGCCGCGAATCCCGCTAAATTCTACATCAATTCTACAACAGCCCACAAGGCCTACAAGACCCAGCTCATCACCATTGATGGCCGCAAGGGCTCGATTAAGGCCAATTCGTTCGCTGCCGGAAGCATGGAAGAGAGCAATGCCCGTGTAATCAACCAGCTCATTGTCAATAATGTGCTTGAGGAAGGCCCCTGCCAGCTGCAGATGGGTCTGACCGAACTGCAACCCGGCTCGGTGTGGAACACGATGCCCGCTCACACCCACGACCGCCGTGTGGAGGCATACTTCTATTTTAATGTGCCCGAGGGGAATGCCATCTGCCATCTGATGGGCGAGCCTCAGGAGAACCGTCTCATCTGGCTGCATAACGAGCAGGCCGTGATGTCGCCCGAATGGTCGATCCACGCCGCTGCAGGCACCTCCAACTACATGTTCATCTGGGGCATGGGTGGCGAGAACCTCAACTATGGAGATATGGATAAGGTGACTTATACCGAAATGCGCTGATTTCCATCTGAGGGCTCAATCAGAATGTTGAGGGCGTTGCGTTAATGGCTCAGCTGAGCCGTTAACGTGACAGCCCTTTTACCGATAAAAAACGGACGCACAGCCGGAATTTCCGGCTGTGCGTCCGCTTTTATTTTTTTTTCTGGTTGCAGGGGCTTAGTCCTCGAGATAGTAGACGATGGTGGTGACCACGCGCACTTTCTTGACAAACGGGGTGGACGAGGATGTGTCGTCGATGGAGAATGAACCCTGAGTGGCGGTTTTCATTTTCCCTACTTTCGAGCCTGAATCCTGTGCGAACTGTGCGGCTGCCTCACGGGCATTTTTTGTGGCCTGAGCAATCATTTCGGGCTTGATGGTGTTGAGGGCCGTGTACTCGTAGTTGATGTAGGAGTTGGAGTAGGGGATGCCTTCTTTGAGCAGTTCGCTCTGGCGGTTGAGCAGCTGGCGCACCTGTGCCACCTTGTCGGTGCTGACGGTGATGGTGCATGTGAGCGAATAGTTGTAGCGGAAGTTGCCCGATGAATACTGGTTGGTGGTGGCGTTGTAAGTGTCGGGTGGATTCACCGAAATTTCGTCTTTGGCAATGCCGTTGTCGGTGAGGAATTTTATGATTTTTCCGTTGTTCTGTGTCACCTGGTCGTAGAGGCTCATGAGGTCGTCGCCCGCAACGCTGTACTGGATGGGCCATGTGACGTGATTAGCCTGTACTTCGCGTTCGGCCAGACCCTTGACTGTTACCTGACGGTCGCGGAAAGCCATGTTGTCTATACCGGCCTTGATGAAGAGTCCCATGAAAAAGATTCCGGCGGCTATGAGCAGAGCCGAAATGACGGGGATGTAGTTGGTTTTCATCGTAAATGTGAGTATTAAAAAGTTTAGTTTTATGAAATATAGACAACCGGAAAGCCGGGAAGGTTTAACAGGGAATGATAATTTGATTTTCAGGGTGTGGGAGTTGAAGCAGGCTGCATTAATTTTGAGGCGTTATTAATTCAGATATAGCTATGAAAAAGAATTACGGGAACGGGATGAACCCCGGAGGTGTTGAGCTTGAGGAACTTGTGAGTGGCCAGCCGTGCGAAAGGCCGGTAACCGAGCTGATTGTGCATTGCTCGGCCACGCCTGCGGGACGCGATGTGACTGCGGCCGACATACGCCGCTGGCATAAGGAGGAACGTGGGTTTGCCGATATCGGCTATCATTTTGTGGTGCGGCTTGACGGAAGGGTGGAATACGGCAGATCGTTGGCTAACATCGGAGCCCATTGCCGCGGGCACAACAGCCGGTCGGTGGGAGTGTGCTATGTGGGAGGCATCGGCAGCGACGGCCGCCCGGCCGATACACGCACCCCGGTCCAGCGCCAGGCGTTGCTTGGCCTCCTCACGGCGTTGCGCCGCCGTTTCCCCGGCGCCTCTATCCACGGCCACCGCGATTTCGCCCCCAAAGCCTGCCCCAGCTTCGATGCCACCGCCGAGTACCGCAATTTGTGATTTATTCTTTACTTATTGGTTCTTGCAATATATTTATGATTTTATTTGATATTTTTTGATTGTCAGACATTTTGCGCTATATTTGCGTACCTTGATTATCATTCCGTGAAGAAATACATTCCGATTCATCATCATTACAAATAGATGCCGCCTCTTTTGCTAAAGAAAATGTAGACAATCAATCGGAGCTGTATAGATATTATGGAACTAATGTCGGATATATTAAAATGTGGAAATGATGGAAATGAAAAAAGATTTTTTTAAAGTTTTGCTATTGGGAGTATTTACTGCGTTTATGACTGCTTGTGGCGATGATGAACCTTCGGACCTTATATGGGACTTTGCTCCCTTTAACATACAGATAAAGATTCTGGATGAATCAGGCTTGAATCTTCTTTCAAGGAATGCTGAAAACGGTTTTTATGGCGCAGATTTCTCAATTAAATATAATGATGAGATTTATAAAGTCCAATGGATTGACGATGGTATGGCTCCCGGAAAAACAGTATCGTCAAGAGAACTTCCGGCCTGTTTCTATGGGCTCTATGCCATGGAGATAAGCAGATGGAAGGATGGTGTGGGTCCATGGGTCGTGGCAGAGGATGAGTACTGCCTGCTTTTCGGAGAATTCGACACCACAAAAAAACATGATCTGAGTCTGCAGTTGAGCTTCCCGGAAGTCAATCAGGATGTCTTTGCCCCTGAAGCGGTTTATCATATAGGAGTATGGCACTCATTCAGATGGCTGGACAAAGAATCATATGCAATCGAGCAAGACGTGACATTGAACGGAAATCCGGTGCAGCTGGATGCTGATGGGTGCATTACAATTGTCGTGCCGCGGAAAGAATGACGCGGCGGGGGAGGGGATGGCGACGATTTTTTGCGGAGGGTTTCCAAAATGCTTTAAAAAAGTTGGAAAAAGTCGGGATTTTATGCTTACATTTGCGAGGCAGAGCTGTCTGCCCCGCATTGCTGTGTGTTGCCTTGTGCGGCTTTATGCGGCAGCCACGAAAAACATAGATAAACCGATTAAAATTTTTTCAGGAATATGACCATCAAGCGCCCGAAACTCTGGCTTTATGCCAAGGACTACATGCTGATTATCTTAGGCATCATGATTTATGGCCTTGGGTTCTGTTCGTTCATTGCCACGGCGCCCGACAAGGTGGTGATCGGCGGTATGGCCGGTCTGAGTCAGGTGGTCGACATGGTGACATGGGGCTGCTTCGGCTTTCATGTGCCTTATTCGGTGACTATTTTCACCGTGAACATCCTGATGCTTATCATGGCCTATAAGATAGTGGGGCGCACGTTTGTGGTCCGTACGCTGTTCGGTGTGCTTGTGATCACCACGGTGTTTGCCGTGTTCCAGCCGATGTTCACCAAACCGCCGGTGGAGGGGCAGACGTTCATGGACGTGCTTATCGGGGCGGTGCTCTGCGGTTTCGGTATCGGTCTGGTGTTCATTCATAACGGTTCGACCGGAGGCACGGACATCGTGGCTGCGGTAGCATCGAAAAAGAGCAATGTATCCGTGGGGCGTGCCATGATGTATTTCGACCTCACCATTATCGGCTCGTCGGTGCTGCTGAAATTCTGGCTTCAGCCTGATTTCGATTTCGAGGCAGGCGTCCCGGCATTGGTATATGGCCTTATAACGCTGTTTGTTATTCCGTTCATGGCCGACATGATGATCAATACCAACCGTATGGCCGTGCAGTTCACCATCTTCTCGCCCTACTGGCAGGAGATTGCCACAGCCATCAATAATGAGGCACAACGCGGTTGCACGGTGCTCAACGGCATGGGGTGGTACTCAAAAAAAGAGGTGAAAGTGCTGTTGGTGATGTGCCGTAAAATCGAGTCGGTGACAATTTTCCGTATAATCAAGTCGGTCGATAAGGATGCGTTCATCACGCAGGCAGCTGTGAACGGCGTGTACGGCAAGGGCTTTGATGAACTGAAACTGAAGATGGGCAAGCCCCGCCATTCCGCTGCCAACGGCAAAGGCGGCGAACATCCCGCCCCCGATCTCCCTGCGCGCCCCGAGCCTACATCTAAGATTGTGTGAGGTGAAGAGGCTAATATAAGTTCTTATAAGCTTTTATAAGTTCGGATAAATTCTGATAAGCTCTGATAAGTTCTATAAGAATTTATCAGAATTATAAGAATTATAAGAGTTATCGGAATTATCAGAGTTATTTTGCTATAAAAACAGGAGGCTGTGTCGTAATTAAGGTTTTACGGCGCAGCCTCTCTTTTTTGCGTCATGAGGATCTGATATATTTCAGGCG
>ERZ808041.83-NODE-83-length-111129-cov-6.619548_pt1 | contig 111129 bp, 104 predicted proteins | sample MGYA00380192_ERZ808041 | MGnify/ENA primary metagenome ERZ808041 (study PRJEB31490, sample SAMN06133412) | mouse gut metagenome | isolation source: Z1_1 | host: mice | place: China: Chengdu | collected 2015-05 ...
AGTAATAACGCGCACTCTTTGCCGATCCCCGAATCGGAGGCGGTAATTATCGCGACCTGTGCCATCGAGTTCTCCACTTAACGCTGAATAAACGTTAAGTATAGAAGGCGCATATCATCAGCGTTTGTAACCCCCGCCCAACGCACCAGTGAGTTGAATGGAGGCATCCAGCCACTGCCCTTGCAATAACAGGCCATTGGCCCGCTCACGCAGCGCGGGGATTCTGGCTTCGCTGACGCGGGAACCAGCAATGATGCCCGCGTTAAAGCGCGCCTGCGCAAGACCTACCACACGCAAGGCATCGCGCTCAATTTGCGCCTGATGCTGGTTTTTCTCCGCCAGTGTCTGAACCTGACTGGCTGCCCGCGCCACGTCATTCACCGCTTCAACCACCGCTTTGTTGTAGCTGGCGATAGACAAGTTGCTTTCGGCTTTTGCGATATCGAGGTTGGCGTTAAGACGACCACTATCGAAAATGGGTAGCGTCAGGCCTGCCGTAACGCCCATTTGCTGCGCGGAATGACGGAACAGATCGCTTAAGTGCAACGCATCCTGTTGCAGGAAGGCCATCAGGTTGATGTCAGGATAAAATGCCGCTTTTGCCGCATCAATGGTGCTTAGCGATGACTCAACGTACCAGTGCGCCGCCTGCAAATCTGCCCGCCGGGCCAGTAAGGAGTACCCCAGTTCATCAGGAAGCTGGCTTGCCACTTTCGGCAACGCGACCGGTTTAAGCTTCAATGACTTTGTCTGGTTATTTGTAAGTGCGCTTAACCGTGCCTCAATAATTTTCATTTTCCCCGCGACATCGTTGAGCTGCTGCCGGGTTTTGCTGGCATTAATATCGGTTTCCACACCTTCAACTGAAGAAGTAATCCCGTTCTGATATAGCTGGCGATCGGTCGCGATAATGGTGTTCTGCTCTTTTTCTATTTGCTGCAAGACCGTGTTTAACGCCGCCTGGGTTTGCCACTCCCAGTACAGGCGGGCTACGCTGCCAGCCAGCAATTGGCGGGTTTGCTCGCGTTCCGCCGCCCGTGCTTTAACCGTACCCAGGCGGGCAGTAACCTCCGCCCGATTCTTTCCCCAGATATCGAGATGCCAGCCCGCCGTTAAGCCAAAAGTACCGTTGGTGTACCACGGGCCGGTCGTACCTGCGGCCGGATCGTTCAGAGCAAACGGCCCCATTAAGCCTTCTGCCGACATTTTTTGCCGCTCCATATCCGCAGAAAAGTCGATCTGCGGACCATCCTGAGTGGCAACTGCCTTCGCCTGGGCTTCAGCCAGCTGAATGCGCTGTTCAGCCACCTGCATATCCGGTGCGTTCTGTAGTGCATTGTTAATTAATGAAGTGAGTTGATTATCGTGATACTCCAGCCACCATTGGCTGTCTGGCCAACCATTTTTCAGCGCCGTGGGTAATGCGGTGTCAACTTGTGCAGCGGGCGTTTGCTGGCTTAACGCCTGGCGGGTTTCATGCATAGGCGCACACCCGGCCAGCATCAGTAACAGCGGAAAACAGGCGATGGCTGGATAAAAGGAATCACGATTCATGGGGGAATAATCAGGTAAGAAAAGGTGCGCGGAGATTACCGTGTGTTGCGATATATTTTTTAGTTTCGCGTGGCAATACATCAGTGGCAATAAAACGACATATCCAGAAAAATATACACTAAGTGAATGATATCTTCCGATTTATCTTAATCGTTTATGGATAACGGCAAAGGGCTTCGTTTTTTCCTATACTTATTCAGCACTCACAAATAAAGGAACGCCAATGAAAATTATACTCTGGGCTGTATTGATTATTTTCCTGATTGGGCTACTGGTGGTGACTGGCGTATTTAAGATGATATTTTAAAAATCAGATATGACATATAAGTTGTCAGGTCAGGAACTAGATATTTTGTGTACTTGATTTGCAAACAGCTCCGGTGTTGGTGGCGTCAAAATCGCTGAAGCGTTCCCCGAAGGCCGGGGCAGCCCACATGGATGTGGGCTGAGGGCGCGTCTTACAGGGACGTTACCTCGCGCCCGACCCGGTAGCCGAAGGGGATAAGCTGAAGGTACCGCGCAGCGGCGATTTTGTTCGCCAGAGCCCGGGGGTGCAGGGGGCGGCGGCGACTGGCCGCCCCCTGCGCGCTCCCTGCGCCAGTGGCTTTATATGGCATTGCACATGAAAGGAGCGCAACAATGCTAAACACTAATATAGAATTAAAAATCCCCCTCTGATGCATAACATTTCCTTTTAATTGCAACTTTACTCGTCCTTCCGCTTTCAGTAGTGTGTCATCGCGCATTTCGACTTCATCTTTGCAAGGACTGGGTTTTCATGTTTTCTGGGCTGTTAATCATTCTGGTTCCCCTGATTGTGGGTTACCTCATTCCGCTTCGCCAACAAGCTGCGTTAAAAGTTATTAATCAGCTATTAAGCTGGATGGTTTACCTTATTCTCTTTTTTATGGGTATCAGTCTGGCGTTTCTCGATAACCTCGCCAGTAACCTGTTGGCGATTCTGCATTATTCTGCCGTCAGTATTACCGTTATTTTACTGTGTAATATTGCCGCCCTGATGTGGCTGGAGCGAGGCCTGCCGTGGCGCAACCACCATCAGCAAGAAAAACTCCCGTCGCGTATTGCGATGGCGCTGGAGTCGCTAAAACTGTGCGGCGTAGTAGTGATTGGTTTTGCCATTGGTCTGAGTGGACTGGCTTTCTTACAACACGCGACCGAAGCCAGTGAATACACGTTAATTTTGCTACTTTTCCTCGTTGGTATTCAGTTGCGCAATAATGGCATGACCTTAAAGCAGATTGTCCTTAATCGCCGGGGAATGATTGTCGCCGTGGTGGTGGTTGCCAGTTCATTAATTGGTGGTTTAATTAACGCCTTTATTCTTGATCTTCCCATCAATACCGCGCTGGCAATGGCCTCCGGTTTCGGCTGGTATTCTCTTTCCGGTATTTTATTGACCGAATCTTTTGGTCCGGTAATCGGGAGCGCGGCGTTTTTTAATGATCTGGCCCGTGAACTGATTGCTATTATGTTGATCCCTGGGCTGATTCGCCGCAGCCGCTCTACTGCACTGGGCTTATGCGGTGCCACATCAATGGATTTCACCCTGCCCGTTCTTCAACGTACTGGCGGGCTGGATATGGTCCCGGCGGCAATTGTTCACGGTTTTATTCTTAGCCTGTTAGTGCCGATCCTCATCGCCTTTTTCTCTGCGTAATACCTCTCTGGCGGTAGATCCCTGCCGCCAAAATTGCGCTAAATCAATCTCCCTTAAAGTTGCATGAAAAATCCCTTTTATCCCCGCGTTAAGCGTCTTAACCTTAAACATGTATATTAAATATAACTTTAAAAGGTGTGATCATGTTTTGTGTGCAATGTGAACAAACTATCCGTACTCCGGCAGGAAACGGCTGCTCATACGCGCAGGGGATGTGTGGTAAAACGGCGGAAACCTCTGACCTTCAGGATTTACTCATCGCGGCGCTGCAAGGGCTTTCTGCCTGGGCGGTAAAAGCGCGTGAATACGGCATCATCAACCACGATGTTGACAGCTTCGCGCCACGTGCCTTTTTCTCAACCCTGACCAACGTTAACTTCGATTCTCCGCGTATTGTCGGCTACGCTCGTGAAGCGATTGCCCTGCGCGAGGCGCTGAAAGCGCAATGCCTGGCTGTAGATGCCAACGCGCGCGTCGATAACCCGATGGCTGACCTGCAACTGGTGAGCGACGATCTCGGCGAGCTGCAACGTCAGGCAGCAGAATTTACCCCTAACAAAGATAAAGCGGCGATTGGCGAAAACATTCTCGGCCTGCGTCTGCTGTGCCTGTATGGCCTGAAAGGTGCGGCGGCCTATATGGAACACGCGCATGTTCTCGGTCAATACGACAACGATATTTATGCCCAGTACCATAAAATCATGGCGTGGCTGGGGACCTGGCCTGCCGATATGAACGCGCTTCTTGAGTGTTCAATGGAAATCGGCCAGATGAACTTCAAAGTGATGAGCATTCTGGATGCAGGCGAAACCGGTAAATACGGTCACCCGACGCCAACCCAGGTCAACGTCAAAGCGACGGCGGGTAAATGCATTCTGATTTCCGGTCACGATCTCAAAGATCTCTACAACCTGCTGGAACAGACCGAAGGCACGGGCGTTAATGTCTACACCCACGGCGAAATGCTGCCTGCGCATGGCTACCCGGAGCTGCGTAAATTCAAGCATCTGGTCGGTAACTACGGCAGCGGCTGGCAGAATCAGCAAGTGGAGTTCGCTCGTTTCCCTGGCCCCATCGTGATGACCTCGAACTGCATCATCGACCCAACCGTAGGCGCTTATGACGATCGTATCTGGACCCGCAGCATTGTTGGCTGGCCTGGCGTGCGTCATCTGGACGGTGATGATTTCTCTGCGGTTATCACCCAGGCGCAACAGATGGCAGGCTTCCCGTACAGCGAAATTCCGCACCTTATCACCGTGGGTTTTGGTCGCCAGACGCTGCTTGGCGCTGCTGATACGCTGATTGATCTGGTGAGCCGTGAAAAACTGCGTCATATCTTCCTGCTTGGTGGCTGTGACGGCGCACGCGGCGAGCGCCACTACTTCACCGATTTCGCCACCAGCGTGCCGGATGACTGCCTGATCCTGACCCTCGCCTGTGGTAAATATCGCTTTAACAAACTTGAGTTTGGCGATATCGAAGGTCTGCCGCGTCTGGTAGATGCAGGTCAATGTAACGATGCTTACTCAGCGATTATTCTGGCTGTCACTCTGGCAGAGAAACTGGGCTGCGGTGTCAACGATCTGCCGCTGTCGCTGGTGCTCTCCTGGTTTGAACAGAAAGCGATCGTCATTCTGCTGACGCTGCTTTCTCTGGGCGTGAAAAATATCGTCACCGGCCCGACTGCACCTGGTTTCCTGACACCAGACCTGCTGGCGGTGCTGAACGAGAAATTCGGCCTGCGTTCTATCACCACTGTTGAAGAAGACATGAAGCAACTGTTGAGCGCGTAAGGAGTTTGTCGATGACGATGCCAACGAATCAATGCCCGTGGCGGATGCAGGTTCATCACATTACGCAAGAAACGCCGGATGTGTGGACGATTTCCCTGATTTGCCACGATTACTACCCATATCGCGCCGGGCAATATGCACTGGTCAGCGTGCGAAACTCAGCGGAAACGCTGCGTGCTTACACCATTTCCTCCACGCCAGGCGTGAGTGAATATATCACCCTGACCGTGCGGCGGATTGATGACGGTGTCGGCTCCCAGTGGCTGACGCGCGATGTAAAACGCGGTGATTATCTCTGGCTTTCGGACGCGATGGGGGAATTTACCTGCGACGATAAAGCAGAAGATAAATTCCTGTTGCTGGCGGCAGGCTGCGGCGTCACGCCGATTATGTCGATGCGTCGCTGGCTTGCGAAGAACCGTCCACAGGCCGATGTGCGGGTGATCTACAACGTGCGTACGCCGCAGGATGTTATTTTCGCCGATGAGTGGCGTAACTATCCGGTAACGCTGGTGGCAGAAAATAACGTTACCGAAGGCTTTATCGCTGGTCGTCTCACTCGCGAACTGCTGGCAGGTGTACCTGACTTAGCTTCACGTACCGTGATGACCTGCGGCCCGGCTCCGTATATGGATTGGGTAGAGCAGGAAGTGAAAGCGCTCGGCGTGACGCGTTTCTTTAAAGAGAAATTCTTCACCCCAGTAGCAGAAGCGGCGACCAGCGGTCTGAAATTCACCAAACTGCAACCGGCACGAGAATTTTACGCCCCGGTTGGCACCACGCTACTGGAGGCGCTGGAAAGCAATAACGTTCCGGTTGTCGCTGCCTGCCGTGCGGGTGTTTGCGGCTGCTGTAAGACAAAAGTGGTTTCCGGTGAATATACGGTGAGCAGCACAATGACGCTGACCGACGCCGAAATCGCTGAAGGTTACGTACTGGCCTGCTCCTGCCATCCGCAGGGGGATTTGGTTCTCGCATAATCGCCTTATGCCCGATGATATTCCTTTCATCGGGCTATTTAACCGTTAGTGCCTCCTTTCTCTCCCATCCCTTCCCCCTCCGTCAGATGAACTAAACTTGTTACCGTTATCACATTCAGGAGATGGAGAACCATGAAACAAACGGTTGCAGCTTATATCGCCAAAACACTCGAATCGGCAGGGGTGAAACGCATCTGGGGAGTCACAGGCGACTCTCTGAACGGTCTTAGTGACAGTCTTAATCGCATGGGCACCATCGAGTGGATGTCCACCCGCCACGAAGAAGTGGCGGCCTTTGCCGCTGGCGCTGAAGCACAACTTAGCGGAGAACTGGCGGTCTGCGCCGGATCGTGCGGCCCCGGCAACCTGCACTTAATCAACGGCCTGTTCGATTGCCACCGCAATCACGTTCCGGTACTGGCGATTGCCGCTCATATTCCCTCCAGCGAAATTGGCAGCGGCTATTTCCAGGAAACCCACCCACAAGAGCTATTCCGCGAATGTAGTCACTATTGCGAGCTGGTTTCCAGCCCGGAGCAGATCCCACAAGTGCTGGCAATTGCTATGCGCAAAGCGGTGCTTAACCGTGGCGTTTCCGTTGTCGTGTTACCGGGTGACGTGGCGTTAAAACCTGCGCCAGAAGGGGCAACCACGCACTGGTATCATGCGCCACAGCCAGTTGTGACGCCGGAAGAAGAAGAGTTACGCAAACTGGCGCAACTGCTGCGTTATTCCAGCAATATCGCCCTGATGTGTGGCAGCGGCTGCGCGGGGGCGCATAAAGAGTTAGTTGAGTTTGCCGGGAAAATTAAAGCGCCTATTGTTCATGCCCTGCGCGGTAAAGAACATGTCGAATACGATAATCCGTATGATGTTGGAATGACCGGGTTAATCGGCTTCTCGTCAGGTTTCCATACCATGATGAACGCCGACACGTTAGTGCTACTCGGCACGCAATTTCCCTACCGCGCCTTCTACCCGACCGATGCCAAAATCATTCAGATTGATATCAACCCAGCCAGCATCGGCGCTCACAGCAAGGTGGATATGGCACTGGTCGGCGATATCAAGTCGACTCTGCGTGCATTGCTTCCATTGGTGGAAGAAAAAGCCGATCGCAAGTTTCTGGATAAAGCGCTGGAAGATTACCGCGACGCCCGCAAAGGGCTGGACGATTTAGCTAAACCGAGCGAGAAAGCCATTCACCCGCAATATCTGGCGCAGCAAATTAGTCATTTTGCCGCCGATGACGCTATTTTCACCTGTGACGTTGGTACGCCAACGGTGTGGGCGGCACGTTATCTAAAAATGAACGGCAAGCGTCGCCTGTTAGGTTCGTTTAACCACGGTTCGATGGCTAACGCCATGCCGCAGGCGCTGGGTGCGCAGGCAACCGAGCCGGAACGTCAGGTGGTCGCCATGTGCGGCGATGGCGGTTTTAGCATGTTGATGGGCGATTTCCTCTCAGTAGTGCAGATGAAACTGCCAGTGAAAATTGTCGTCTTTAACAACAGCGTGCTGGGCTTTGTGGCGATGGAGATGAAAGCTGGTGGCTATTTGACTGACGGCACCGAACTACACGACACAAACTTTGCCCGCATTGCCGAAGCGTGCGGCATTACGGGTATCCGTGTAGAAAAAGCGTCTGAAGTTGATGAAGCCCTGCAACGCGCCTTCTCCATCGACGGTCCGGTGTTGGTGGATGTGGTGGTCGCCAAAGAAGAGTTAGCCATTCCACCGCAGATCAAACTCGAACAGGCCAAAGGATTTAGCTTGTATATGTTGCGCGCAATCATCAGCGGACGCGGTGATGAAGTGATCGAACTGGCGAAAACGAACTGGCTAAGGTAAAAAGGGTGGCATTTCCCGTCATAATAAGGACATGCCATGATTGATTTACGCAGTGATACCGTTACCCGACCGAGCCGCGCCATGCTCGAAGCGATGATGGCCGCCCCGGTTGGGGACGACGTTTACGGAGACGACCCTACCGTTAATGCTCTGCAGGACTATGCAGCAGAGCTTTCCGGTAAAGAAGCCGCCATTTTTCTGCCTACCGGCACTCAGGCCAACCTGGTCGCTCTGCTCAGTCACTGCGAACGTGGCGAAGAGTATATTGTCGGTCAGGCCGCGCATAACTATCTGTTTGAAGCCGGTGGCGCAGCGGTGCTGGGCAGTATTCAGCCGCAACCCATCGACGCGGCTGCCGACGGCACGCTACCGCTGGATAAAGTGGCGATGAAAATCAAACCCGACGATATCCATTTCGCCCGCACCAAATTACTCAGTCTGGAAAACACCCACAACGGCAAAGTGCTGCCGCGTGAATACCTGAAAGAAGCATGGGAATTTACCCGCGAGCGCAATCTGGCGCTGCATGTTGACGGTGCGCGCATCTTTAATGCCGTGGTGGCTTACGGCTGCGAACTGAAAGAGATCACGCAATATTGTGATTCGTTCACCATTTGCCTGTCGAAAGGTCTTGGGACGCCAGTCGGTTCATTACTCGTCGGTAATCGTGATTACATTAAACGTGCCATTCGCTGGCGGAAAATGACAGGTGGCGGGATGCGCCAGTCCGGCATTCTGGCTGCCGCCGGAATATATGCCCTGAAAAATAACGTTGCGCGCTTGCAGGAAGACCACGACAACGCTGCCTGGATGGCGGAGCAGCTGCGTGAAGCAGGCGCGGATGTGATGCGTCAGGACACTAATATGCTGTTTGTTCGCGTCGGGGAAGAAAATGCTGCCGCGTTAGGCGAATACATGAAAGCGAGAAACGTGCTGATTAACGCCTCGCCGATTGTCCGCCTGGTGACGCATCTTGACGTCTCGCGCGAACAACTGGCGGAAGTCGCCGCCCACTGGCGCGCATTCCTGGCGCGTTAAGGAGAGAGACGTGCCGCAACGCATTTTAGTTCTCGGTGCCAGTGGCTACATTGGTCAGCATCTGGTGCGCACACTCAGCCAGCAAGGGCATCAGATCCTGGCGGCGGCACGTCATGTCGACAGGCTTGCAAAGCTGCAACTGGCAAACGTCAGTTGCCATAAAGTCGATCTCAGCTGGCCGGATAACCTTCCGGCCCTGTTGCAGGATATCGATACGGTCTATTTTCTGGTGCACAGCATGGGCGAAGGCGGCGATTTTATCGCTCAGGAGCGCCAGGTGGCTCTCAACGTCCGCGATGCGCTACGTGAAGTACCAGTTAAGCAATTAATCTTTCTCAGTTCGTTGCAGGCCCCGCCACATGAGCAGTCGGATCATCTGCGTGCTCGTCAGGCTACGGCGGACATTCTTCGTGAAGCGAATGTACCTGTGACCGAACTTCGGGCCGGAATTATCGTTGGCGCAGGTTCAGCGGCGTTCGAAGTCATGCGCGATATGGTCTACAACCTGCCAGTGTTAACGCCGCCACGCTGGGTACGTTCACGCACCACGCCCATCGCGCTGGAAAACTTGCTGCACTATCTGGTGGCGTTGTTAGATCATCCGGCCAGCGAACACCGCATCTTCGAAGCCGCCGGACCAGAGGTGCTCAGTTATCAGCAACAGTTTGAACATTTTATGGCGGTGAGCGGTAAGCGCCGCTGGTTGATCCCCATCCCCCTCCCCACCCGCTGGATTTCGGTGTGGTTTCTCAATGTGATTACTTCCGTACCGCCCACCACCGCCAGGGCGTTGATTCAGGGGCTGAAACACGATCTGCTGGCGGATGATACCGCGCTACGTGCACTCATCCCACAACGGCTGATCGCTTTCGATGACGCGGTACGTAGCACGTTGAAAGAGGAGGAAAAACTGGTCAACTCCAGCGACTGGGGCTACGACGCTCAGGCCTTTGCCCGCTGGCGACCGGAGTACGGTTATTTTGCCAAACAGGCGGGGTTTACCGTTAAAACGTCCGCCAGCCTTGCTGCTTTATGGCAGGTAGTGAACCAAATCGGCGGTAAAGAGCGTTATTTCTTTGGCAATATTTTGTGGCAGACACGGGCGTTGATGGACCGCGCGATCGGTCATAAGCTGGCGAAAGGCCGCCCGGAGCGCGAATATTTACAGACTGGCGATGCGGTGGATAGCTGGAAAGTGATTGTCGTTGAACCGGAAAAACAACTTACGTTGTTATTTGGCATGAAAGCGCCGGGGCTGGGACGACTGTGTTTTAGCCTGGAAGATAAAGGCGACTATCGTACTATCGATGTCCGCGCTTTCTGGCATCCGCACGGTATGCCGGGGCTGTTTTACTGGTTATTGATGATCCCCGCGCATCTGTTTATTTTTCGCGGAATGGCAAAACAAATCGCCAGACTGGCAGAACAAAGCACAGATTAATCGACAAAACCTGCGTTATTCTTTCATGTTTCCCATTGCATCATGGGGGAAATCACGGAAGAATGCGCACGTTATTTTCTCAACAACAGTGGATTGATATGAAGGTACTGGTTACCGGCGCCACCAGCGGCTTAGGTCGAAACGCGGTAGAGTTTTTATGCCAGAAAGGCATCAGCGTGCGAGCGACCGGTCGCAACGAGGCAATGGGTAAATTGCTGGAAAAAATGGGCGCAGAGTTTGTTCCGGCGGATCTGACCGAGCTGGTCTCATCACAAGCTAAAGTGATGCTCGCGGGCATTGATACGCTGTGGCACTGCTCCAGCTTTACCTCGCCCTGGGGGACACAACAGGCTTTCGATCTGGCTAACGTTCGCGCCACTCGCCGCCTGGGTGAATGGGCTGTCGCCTGGGGTGTGCGTAACTTTATTCATATCTCTTCCCCCTCCCTGTACTTCGATTATCACCACCATCGCGATATTAAAGAAGATTTTCGCCCTCACCGCTTCGCCAACGAGTTTGCCCGCAGCAAAGCAGCCAGCGAAGAAGTGATCAATATGCTTTCGCAGGCGAATCCACAAACGCGCTTTACTATTCTGCGCCCACAAAGTCTGTTCGGACCGCACGATAAAGTCTTTATTCCCCGTCTGGCGCATATGATGCACCACTACGGCAGTATTCTGTTACCGCATGGCGGCAGTGCGCTGGTCGATATGACCTACTATGAAAATGCCGTGCACGCAATGTGGCTGGCAAGCCAGGAAGCCTGCGATAAGCTACCTTCCGGGCGTGTGTACAACATCACCAACGGCGAGCATCGCACACTGCGCAGCATCGTGCAGAAGCTGATCGACGAGTTGAATATTGACTGTCGTATTCGTTCCGTCCCCTACCCGATGCTGGATATGATCGCCCGCAGCATGGAGCGTTTAGGCCGCAAGTCAGCAAAAGAGCCGCCGCTGACCCACTACGGCGTCTCCAAGTTGAATTTTGACTTTACGCTGGATATTACGCGTGCGCAGGAAGAGTTAGGTTATCAGCCGGTCATCACCCTGGATGAAGGTATCGAGAAAACTGCCGCCTGGCTACGCGACCACGGAAAACTGCCGCGCTAATCCTGCCCGTATTTCTCCAGCAATGCTTCGGCAATCGCCTGAGTTTCTGCATCCGCTTCGCCGTTATATAACGTCGGGCGGAAATGCATCTGGAATGCCATAATCACGCGCCGCTGCTCGCGCGGTGTCATATCAGGTTTAACGTCATAACCGTAGCGCGCCAAAAGCTCCAGCAATGACGCGGTATCTACCGGTGTGTGCGGCGCGCGCCCGGCAAGGTAAAAGTTAACCCGCTGCGCATCCGGCCAGGCACCAATCCCCTGCTGCGCCAGTTGCTGCCAGGGAAATAATGGCCCCGGATCGTCTTTGCGCTGCGGTGCGATATCCGCATGTGCCACTACGTTTTCCGGCTTGATGTGATAACGGGCAATAATATCTTTCGCCAGTGGAATAAGCGCCTGAATCTGTGCCGGTTCAAACGGGGCAAAATATTTCACTCCGGCCGATTTTTGCCAGCCACGGTTTTCCAGCTCAATGCCAATAGAGGTGTCGTTAAGGCGCGTTGCCCCGCGCCAGGCGCTAATCCCCGCATGCCAGGCCAGTTCTTGTTCCGGCACCAGTTGCCAGATGCGCGGTTTACCGTTGTATCGCGGTGGTACCGCAGGGACCAGATAATGCGAGCTGACCTGCTTATCGGTCAGTGTCGCCAGCGAGCTATCAAAATCATCTGCGGTGTAGTGGATCACCAGCACTTTAATGCGCGGATACGCCGCCTGCGCCTGGCGTCGGGTATCAAGCTGATATCCCTCTTTCTCGACAATGCCTTTTTCGCCTGCACACCCTGCCAATAACAGAGCGGCAGCGACCAGCCAGAAGACTCTTCTCATCGACGCGTTTTCACCGCCGTACCGCTGACGCTAACCATCAGCATACTGCCGTTTTGCCCGACCGTTTCGTAGTCGATATCAATACCGACGACGGCATCGGCCCCCAGCGCCCGCGCCTGGGAGCCTAATTCCTCAAAGGCGATCTCCCGTGCTTTACGCAGTTCTTTTTCATACGCACCGGAACGTCCGCCAACGATATCGCGGATACCGGCAAAGAAATCACGGAAAATATTGGCACCTAAAATCGCTTCGCCGGTCACCACACCGCAATATTCAACGATGGTCTGGCCTTCCAGAGTTGGGGTTGTAGAAAATTGCATGATCGATCTCCTTGTTTGTTAAGCCTTCGATCTCTAAAGCATTATCGGACTGATATGCCATGTTGGGAAGAAGGTTTTGATCAGTTTAGGAAATCATCTCATTGTGTCAAAAACAGGTACATAAGCCTGTACAATTATCTGTTTCGTAACCGGATATTGGTTTCATTATGGAGCACCGCTTACCTGCCCTATTATGTTGTGCCGGCAACATTAATGAGTGGGAAGAGCCAACTTATATTGTAAATGATTCCTAAAGTCTTCCCCATCTTGCGCCTGAGGTATATACCTCTGGATTGCTTTTTGATCGACCTCGGCAAAACAAGAAAGCAATAAGTTCTCAATGTTTTTGTCATTAATATAAGCGAAGATCATTCTTGCAAATTCGTATATAAACGCCCGATCCTGAGCGCTTAATAGTTTAATACAATATTTATTTTTAAGAGAATAAAGTATTTCAAGAAAAGCATCCGCAGCAACCTTCACGTTATTCCCGGCGTTCATATTATATATATCTCTTGCACAGATAGAGTACAGAGATAGTAAACAGCCATACAAATAATCATTTATTAATTCTTTTGTCCATTTTACTGGCAACCATGGTTTTATCTTGACACCATGCATACTACAGTCATGAAAAAGACATTTACTGAAATTAACTCTTATCATATCAACATTGAAAAAATGGCAGTTAATAAATTTTAAAGAATGAGTATTTACGTTGTTAATTTTAACAGATCTAAACGAAATATTTTTGAATACACTGTTTATTACATTGCTATTTGTGATTTTAACATCACCTAAACTGCCGTTTTCAAAACAACATTTTTTCAATATGCTTTCATTCACAATAGTGTGTGATAAATAGAGATTATTTATGTTTTGCTTTATTAATGCCACGTCATTAAAATGACTATATTTAATAAAGCAACCATCATTGAGTAGTGTTTTAAGATTGACTAAATTAGTTGCATCTTCACGTACCATCGTGGCAACAGGAACAGGCAATGACATGAAAACTTCTTCATTCACCATCAAGTGAATCATGCATTGCGTTCCCTTTGTCATATCCACACTTACGCTACAAATATCGTTGTAATGCGAAGAGTGCATTTCAGGAAACAAATTAAACACGGTATCTTGAAAGGCACTAAATCGTGTTAATAAATCCTGATAATGAACAGGTTTTGTTTCAAAATTATCATCAGCAAATCCAAGCACTATTGCATGCTCGATATTTAACGCAGTTTCAAATGATTCTTCTTCTGTAAAATCATTATTTAAAACCTCACCTGACGTATTTTCACTGTCATAAAAAGTACTCATCAATGCGATATTGTTTGTTACAGCGTCTTTTGCGATATTCTCACTAATTGCATATCGCCTGCTATAATCATAAAAATGAATAAACGCATCCTTTATAAAGGATATATATTGCTCTTTGTTAAAGTCAATACGACTGTATAATTTTTCAAAAATCACATTCGCAATCTTACTACCCATAGTATGCCTGTATAATAATGGATGCGATTCAATCGTAAAATACTTATCTAATTGATGTTGTAATTTATTCTCATAGTCCAGTGGGAAAAGAAACTTTTGTCTTTCAAGTTTCCCATTCGATACATTACGTATTCCAATGGTAATTCTTTCATTACCCACTTTTATTTCAACTTCGTTATCTTCTGATTTGCCAAGATATTTTTTAACATCAGTCTCGAAAGCATTACTAAAAAATACATTAAATTGATAATTCGCTGATGGAATATTTTCCGCTAGCAACTCATCATTTTTTATGAGATCACTATCAGCATTTATTGCTAATATCAGATGCAAGTAGATGGTGTCCCATGTAGACAACTCACCCTTACGACTGGAATTTAATATCGCGAAAAACTCCCTCAGTGAATCGAGGAAATTATCACTTTGATTCAGTTGTGTGCCTGAAAATGATGATACTTGATCAGATATATTGTTTATCATATTTAAAATCACCCAAGGGAAAAGATATTCTACTGAACTCCTTGTGCTTTATTATTATAAAAGCACAACGCATTTATACTCATATTAATTAACGAAACACTGATACAGTTTGATTTATTCTTCGCTCAAACTCATTAGCTTAAATTCTTTACCCACAACTGTAGCATATATAATATTATCAAAAGTCAAAGCTGGGACTATCAAATTTCGCTCATTTTCAAAAATACAATGTAATTTTAGCAATCATCTTAATCGCAGGATCTCTTATTGCATGTGAAAAATTCTGTAATGATTAGACAATAACCGCGTTCATTTATCACGCGTTATAAATGTGAAACTGGCTTCTTGCAGATGCTCTTAACCTCTACAGGAGGATTTATACCACCATTTCAGAACTATCATATTTACCTTAAATGATCATTTCAGCCATATAACACGCTCAACCTCACAAATGGTTTACACTGTCTATTGTTTGGGTAATTTAAGTTAGTCAGCTACGAGCAACCTTGAGTGGGTAGCCAGCAATGGACTCAAACCCAATCAGGTGTTCAGATTGTTTCAGAATTGTATTAAAAACAATGTATTAAATAATCTGATAACGTTTGGTCGTAGTGTGACGCAGACAGCAAGCTAATAAGGAAATGATTATGCGCTACCGTTCACTATCTCTACTTATTCCATGTGCACTGCTGCTGAGTGCCTGTACCACCGTCACGCCAGCTTATAAAGATAACGGCCCCCGCACCGGTTCCTGTGTCCAGGGTGGCCCTGACAGCGTGGCTCAACAATTCTATGACTACCGCATTCAACATCGTAGCAATGACATTACCGCCCTGCGCCCCTATTTGAGTGACAAACTGGCAACCCTACTTAGCGATGCCAGCCGCGATAATAGTCATCGTGAATTGTTAAGCAGCGATCCGTTCTCCAGTCGAACCACCTTGCCAGACAGCGCCCACGTTGCCAGTGCATCGACTATCCCTAATCGTGATGCCCGTAACATTCCATTGCGCGTGGATCTCAAACAGGGTGACCAGGGTTGGCAGGATGAAGTGTTAATGATTCAGGAAGGCCAGTGTTGGGTCATCGACGATGTGCGTTACTTAGGCGGTAGCGTTCATGCCACGGCGGGTACGCTCCGTCAGTCCATCGAGAATCGCTAACGCCTTGATCAACCAATAAACCCCGTAAATTGTCCGGCATTTCGTGAGGAATGCCGACATTTATGCTCGCCGACCACCGCCCCCGTTATTTTGTGCTATGTTTATTGAATAATGCGCTTTGCTTTTAACTTTTAAAGCAGAAATATTGCATAATTATTCTGTCAAAGGTACTATCTTCGACCTCAATAGCTATCAGACTGCCAGTATACGAGTGTCAATGAGTATTCAATTAAACGGCATTAATTGCTTCTACGGCGCGCATCAGGCGCTGTTCGATATCACGCTGGATTGCCCACAGGGCGAAACGCTGGTGTTACTTGGCCCCAGCGGCGCGGGTAAAAGCTCGCTGCTGCGTGTACTCAATCTGCTTGAGATGCCGCGCTCCGGTACGCTCAACATTGCAGGCAACCATTTCGATTTCACCAAAACACCCTCTGACAAAGCGATTCGCGATTTGCGTCGTAACGTTGGCATGGTGTTTCAGCAATACAACCTGTGGCCGCATCTGACCGTGCAGCAAAACCTGATTGAAGCGCCCTGCCGTGTACTGGGGTTGAGTAAAGATCAGGCGCTGGCCCGTGCAGAAAAACTGCTGGAACGTCTGCGTCTCAAACCTTATAGCGATCGTTACCCGCTGCATCTTTCTGGTGGTCAGCAGCAGCGTGTTGCTATTGCCCGTGCGTTGATGATGGAACCGCAGGTACTGCTGTTCGATGAACCGACCGCCGCACTGGACCCGGAAATTACGGCACAAATCGTCAGCATCATTCGTGAGCTGGCAGAAACGAATATTACCCAGGTGATCGTCACCCACGAAGTTGAAGTGGCGCGTAAAACCGCCAGCCGAGTGGTGTATATGGAAAATGGTCATATCGTAGAACAAGGCGACGCGAGCTGCTTTACCGAGCCGCAAACCGAAGCATTTAAAAACTATCTCTCTCACTAAGATTCGGGATAACAACAATGAAAAAAGTTCTGATTGCCGCGTTAATTGCAGGTTTTAGTCTTTCCGCCACAGCTGCCGAAACCATTCGTTTTGCTACCGAAGCCTCCTATCCTCCGTTTGAATCGATTGATGCAAACAACCAGATCGTTGGTTTTGACGTCGACCTGGCACAAGCGCTGTGTAAAGAGATTGATGCAACCTGCACTTTCTCTAACCAGGCGTTTGACAGCCTGATCCCAAGCCTGAAATTCCGTCGCGTAGAAGCCGTGATGGCGGGCATGGATATCACTCCGGAGCGTGAAAAGCAGGTGCTGTTTACCACCCCGTACTATGACAACTCTGCCCTGTTTGTGGGTCAGCAAGGCAAATACACCAGTGTTGATCAGCTGAAAGGCAAAAAAGTCGGCGTTCAGAACGGGACGACACACCAGAAGTTCATTATGGATAAGCACCCGGAAATCACCACCGTTCCGTATGACAGCTACCAGAACGCAAAACTGGATCTGCAAAACGGGCGTATCGACGGCGTCTTCGGTGACACCGCAGTGGTCACTGAGTGGCTGAAAGATAACCCGAAACTGGCGGCGGTGGGCGACAAAGTGACCGATAAAGATTACTTCGGCACTGGCCTCGGCATCGCGGTACGTCAGGGCAACACTGAGCTGCAGCAGAAACTCAACACTGCGCTGGAAAAAGTGAAGAAAGATGGCACTTACGAAACCATCTACAACAAATGGTTCCAGAAGTAATTCCTGATGAATGAATTTTTTCCTTTAGCAAGCGCCGCCGGGATGACCGTCGGCCTTGCCGTTTGTGCATTGATTGTCGGGCTGGCGCTGGCGATGTTCTTTGCGGTATGGGAGTCGGCAAAATGGCGTCCTGTCGCGTGGGCAGGTTCAGCGCTGGTAACCATTCTGCGTGGCCTGCCAGAAATTCTGGTGGTGCTGTTTATCTATTTTGGCTCCTCGCAGCTGCTGCTGACGCTTTCGGATGGCTTCACTATCAATCTTGGGTTCGTGCAGATCCCAGTGCAGATGGACATTGAGAACTTCGACGTTAGCCCGTTCCTTTGTGGTGTCATCGCTCTGTCACTGCTGTATGCCGCCTATGCCTCGCAAACGCTTCGGGGCGCGTTGAAAGCGGTGCCGGTGGGTCAGTGGGAGTCTGGTCAGGCGCTGGGGCTGTCGAAATCGGCTATCTTTTTCCGTCTGGTGATGCCGCAGATGTGGCGTCATGCGCTGCCTGGCCTCGGTAACCAGTGGCTGGTGCTGCTGAAAGATACCGCGCTGGTCAGTTTGATTAGTGTGAATGATTTAATGCTGCAAACAAAAAGCATCGCTACTCGTACCCAGGAACCATTTACCTGGTACATTGTGGCGGCGGCGATTTACCTGGTGATCACCCTGCTCAGTCAGTACATTCTCAAACGCATTGACCTGCGCGCGACACGTTTTGAGCGGAGGCCCAGCTAATGTTTGAGTATTTACCCGAACTGATGAAAGGGCTACACACCAGCCTGACGCTAACCGTTGCCTCGCTGATTGTGGCACTGATTCTGGCATTGATTTTTACCATCATCCTGACGCTGAAAACGCCGGTGCTGGTGTGGCTGGTGCGGGGTTATATCACGCTGTTTACCGGTACGCCGCTGCTGGTGCAGATCTTCCTGATTTATTACGGGCCGGGCCAGTTTCCGACTTTGCAGGAGTATCCGGCACTGTGGCATTTGTTGTCAGAACCGTGGTTATGTGCGCTGATTGCGTTATCGCTGAACAGTGCGGCGTATACCACGCAGCTGTTTTACGGTGCAATTCGTGCGATCCCAGAAGGTCAGTGGCAGTCCTGTAGCGCCCTGGGAATGAGCAAAAAAGATACGCTGGCGATCCTGCTGCCGTATGCCTTTAAACGCTCGCTCTCTTCTTATTCCAACGAAGTGGTGCTGGTGTTCAAAAGTACCTCTCTGGCTTACACCATTACGCTGATGGAAGTGATGGGATACAGCCAGTTGTTGTACGGACGCACCTACGATGTAATGGTGTTCGGTGCGGCAGGGATTATTTACCTGGTCGTCAACGGCCTGCTGACGCTGATGATGCGTCTGATCGAGCGCAAAGCACTGGCATTCGAACGGCGGAATTAATGTAGCTGCGTACATTCGCCGGGGGGTTTTGTAGGTCTGATAAGACGCGCCAGCGTCGCATCAGACATCAGCACGGTGCCTGTGCCGGATGCGGCGGGGACGCCTTATCCGGCCTACATAGTGCATAAATTCTTATAATGAAGACGGACAACCCACTAAGTTGTCCGTCTTTTTTATTTCATTTAAATTATTTAATCATGTTTATTGCATATAAATTCACTTGATGGCATTGTTATCCCATGCCGCAGACACGGCCAAAAATCATAAGATTGACAGACGGGAGTTCCATCATGAAAAAGTTAGTTCTTGCCGCTTTACTTGCTTCCTTTACTTTCGGTGCTTCTGCCGCAGAGAAAATCAATTTTGGCGTTTCAGCCACCTATCCACCCTTTGAATCTATAGGTGCTAATAATGAGATTGTCGGCTTTGATATCGATCTGGCAAAAGCCTTGTGCAAACAAATGCAGGCAGAATGTACTTTTACTAATCACGCGTTCGACAGCCTGATCCCGTCCCTGAAATTCAGAAAATATGACGCCGTAATCTCCGGTATGGATATCACCCCGGAGCGTAGCAAACAGGTATCGTTTACCACGCCCTACTATGAAAACTCAGCCGTCGTGATTGCCAAAAAAGATACCTACAAAACGTTTGCCGATCTGAAAGGCAAACGTATTGGGATGGAAAACGGCACCACGCACCAGAAATATATTCAGGATCAGCACCCGGAAGTGAAAACTGTCTCCTATGACAGTTATCAGAATGCCTTTATCGATCTGAAAAATGGTCGTATTGATGGGGTATTTGGTGACACAGCGGTGGTAAACGAATGGCTGAAAACCAATCCACAACTTGGTGTTGCTACTGAGAAAGTGACCGATCCGCAATATTTTGGCACCGGCCTGGGCATCGCTGTACGTCCGGATAACAAAGCCCTGCTGGAAAAACTGAATAACGCGCTGGCAGCAATTAAAGCTGACGGTACTTATCAAAAAATCAGTGACCAGTGGTTCCCACAGTAAGATTCAGAAAGCCGCAACCGCGGCTTGAGACTGATGACAAAGGTAAAATTGCCTGATGCGCTACGCTTATCAGGCCTACATGGCCCATGCAATGTATTGAATTTGCACGCTTTTGTAGGCCGGATAAGGCGTTTACGCCGCATCCGGCATAAACAACGCGCACTTTGTCAGCAATCTGAAGCCGCACATGCGGCTTTTTTATTGCTTCACCAGCAGCGTCAGCACTTCATAGTGCGCGGTATGCGGGAACATATCGAAAAGCTGCACCCGTTCAATACGAAACCCAGGCAGTTCGCGGATATCTTTCGCCATAGTTTGGGCGTTACAGCTGGAGTAGATGATAAAACGCGGTGCCATCGTTGAGAGATAATCACACAGCGGTTTACCAATGCCGCGGCGCGGCGGGTTAACCAGCACCAGCTCCGGCACATCCCCCTGAGCGGTGGCAAACTGAGTGGAGTCCAGCGCCTGAAATTGCAAACGCGTTAAGCCCAGTTCAGCGGCTGACTGCTTTGCACAGGCAATGGCCTCTGATGCAATTTCGATCCCGGTTAACTGCATGTCAGGCGTCGCGCAGTGTAAACCAAAGCCCCCCACACCGCAGAACAGATCCCACATATGTTTAACCGGCAGCTGTCGTACCCAGTCGCGCGCGGTGGCGTACAACTGGCTGGCGACCGCCGGATTAGTCTGGAAGAAACTTTGCGGACGGATCCACAGCGGTACGTCATTAAAACGCTCCGCCAGTGCCTGTTGTTCGGTCAGGTAGATCTCCGTCTCCCCTTCCATAATCGCCATATGTACCGGCTGAATATTGACGGTAATAACTTTCAGCTGCGGTAGTTGTTCCTGTAACCACGGCAGCGCCTTACGCAGTTGCGCCAGCTTGGTATCAGAACGCAGTACAAAGCGCAGCATCATGCCGCCATCACTCTGGCTTTCAGTCAGCAGAATGTATTTCAGTTCGCCACGCTTACGCGCCACGTTATAAGGCGTTAGCCCCGCTCGGGCGATAAACGGTTTTAGCGCCGCAAAAACGGGCGCAAATGAGGCAGGATAAAGCGGGCAGTCACAAAGGTCTTCCGGTGTGCCGTCGCGATGCAGCATACCGAGCAGTGGTTTTTCAACGCTACCACTCACCACCATTTTGGCTTTATTACGAAACCCTTGTTCCGGGCCTGACACCGGCGCGCACCATTCCTCAACCGGAAAATCGGCGAGCAGATTTTTAAGATCGGCGGTTTTAGCGGAGAGTTGCTCTGGAATCGGCTGCGTTATCCACTGACAGGAACGACAGCGACCCGCGTCGTAAAGTGCGCACTGCATACATTGACCTTCACATCATCAGGGGCGACGATTATACACATTATTGCAACTGGAAGAACCGCCGACTGGTCGAGGGAACGAACAGCAGCATCAGGATGAGCATATCCGGCAGCTTCTGCAGCATCAGGCTATGGAAGATTTCACGTTTTGATTCACCGGGAATGCTGAACAGCTCCGGATAACCATACCCCAGCGAAGCCGCCCACAAGTAACTTGCGGCGGTGATTTGTGTCAGCAGATATAGCCAGCGCGCCCAGCGACGCCCTTTCACCAGTGAAAACGCACACCAGATCTCAATGAAAACCAGCACCAGACTGCTTAAAAAGACCAGCGTTAAACTCCAGGTTTGTACGCTGCGATGAATGAACTCGCCAATACCGCGCACGCCCAGCGTATTGAAAATCATCAGCACGTCGAGGCCACGGATCATAATAATGGCGAGCGCCGCCACCTGCACCAGCGCAGGCACATTCAGGCGAGCATGAGATGAAGATGTTTTCTTAAAAAATCCCAACGTTTCGTCTTCCATGAAAACAATGCCGCGACATGCGCGGCATTATGTAGCCAGGTTGGCAAATTTTAGTGTCTTCAGCCACGTCTTGCACGCTGGATGTCGCGTATCCGCTGTTTTTCTGCGCGCGCCATCAGATACCAGGCGATAAATCCGACAATTCCGACCGCGCCGAGGATTAATGTTGCCAGGGCGTTGATTTCCGGATTCACCCCCATCCGCACGCTGGAAAAGACCAGCATCGGTAACGTGGTGGCTCCCGGCCCGGAAACAAAGCTGGCGATCACCAGATCATCAAGCGACAAAGTAAAAGCCAGTAACCAGCCAGAAATGATCGCGGGCATGATCATCGGTAGCGTAATGACGAAAAACACTTTCAGCGGCGTCGCACCGAGATCCATCGCTGCTTCTTCTATCGAGCGATCCAGTTCCCGCAGACGCGACGAAATAACGACTGCCACATAAGCCGTACAGAAAGTGACATGCGCCAGCCAGATGGTGAGCATACCGCGGTCCGCAGGCCAGCCAATGGCATGAGCAAGCGCGACGAATAATAACAACAGCGACAAGCCCGTGATGACATCTGGCATCACCAGCGGCGCGGTGATCATAAAGGCAAAACCATTTGATCCGCGAAACCTGCCAAAGCGCACCAGCACGACCGCCGCAATCGTCCCGAGGATCGCCGCCGCCGTCGCCGCACAGGCCGCAATTGTCAGGCTTAAACCAACCGCACTCATCATCGCGTCATCGCGCAATAATTCGCCATACCAGCGCGTTGACCAGCCGGCCCACACCGTCACCAGCTTCGAGCTGTTGAATGAATAGATCACCAGCATCAGCATTGGCGCGTAGAGAAAGGTGAAGCCCAGCAGCAAAATCACAATCCGCCAGGGCGAACGAACTACCGGTAAATTATTCATCCGTGTTCTCCCACGCTTTTTTGCTGATGCTTGTGGAACCACATTATCGGCACAATTAGCAGCAGCAACATGATGATCGCTACCGCCGAGGCCACCGGCCAGTCGCGGTTGTTAAAGAACTCCTGCCACAGCACGCGCCCGATCATGATGCTGTCCGGGCCACCGAGCAGTTCCGGGATCACAAACTCGCCCACAGCCGGGATAAACACCAGCATCGATCCGGCAATAATCCCACCTTTAGTCAGCGGCACGATCACATTAAAGAACGTTTTCAGCGGTCGTGCACCGAGATCCAGCGCTGCTTCCACCAGCGAATAATCAATACGAATCAACGCGGTATAAATCGGCAGTACCATAAACGGCACGTAAGCGTAAACAATGCCGATATAAACGGCCAGATTGGTATGCAGAATGGTCAGCGGTTGATCGATAACCCCCAGCCACAGCAGAAAATTATTCAGCACACCGTTGTTTTTTAATATTCCCATCCAGGCGTAGACACGAATCAGAAACGAGGTCCACGACGGCAGGATCACCAGTAGTAATAAGATATTACGGGTCGAAGGCTTACTGTGCGCCACTGCCCACGCCAGCGGATAGCCGATCAGTAAACAGCAAAATGTCGAAATCGCAGCCACCTGTAGCGACTGGAGATAAGCATCGAAATAGAGCGGATCGTCGGTCAGTTGCAGGAAATTACCGAGATTAAGAGTGATGGACAGTTGCCCGTCAGCCCACTCCATCAGTTCGGTATAAGGTGGAATAGCGCGCGCCATCTCCGCCAGGCTTATTTTAAAGACAATCAGAAATGGCAGCAGAAACAGCAAGATCAACCAGATATACGGCAACGCAATGACCAGTTTGCGCCCATGCTTCATTTGCAGCTGCGACAACCACAGCTTAAATCCGCCCGGCGGTTTCGACTGGGCAGCAGGTTCAAGTGTATTCATCTTTGCTCCTTAAACCGTCAGCACCACACAGCTGTCCACTTCCCAGCACAAACGCACTTCGTCGCCCCAGGTCGGTAACCCTTTACGATGACGATGGGCGTTTTGTAGCTGGGCGCTAATCATCTGCCCACTTTTCAGACGAACGTGATACACCGAAAGATCGCCGAGATAGGCAATATGTATCACCTCCCCCACCGCGAAGTTACAACCATTGGCGGGCGGCTCTTCGCAAAGCATGATTTTTTCCGGGCGCAGAGCCACATGTACCGGCACGTTATCGACCACCGAGGCATCCGCGTCGACTTTCAGTGGATGCACCAGCCCCGGCGAATCAAGCACCAGGCCATCTTCCTGACGCTCTTTGAGTACGCCTTCAAAGACGTTTACCGAGCCAATAAATTCGGCGCTATAGCGGGTAGTCGGATGCTCGTAGATCTCTTCCGGTTCGCCAATCTGGACAAATTTCCCACGATTCATAATGGCGATGCGCCCCGCCATGGTCATCGCCTCTTCCTGATCGTGAGTAACCATCACGCAGGTCACACCGACGCGCTCCAGAATATCCACCACTTCAAGCTGCATCCGGTCACGCAGCTTTTTATCCAGCGCGCCCATCGGCTCATCGAGCAGTAATAGTTTCGGGCGCTTGGCAAGGCTTCGGGCCAGGGCCACACGCTGTCGCTGACCACCGGAAAGCTGATGCGGTTTGCGTTTGGCGAACTCCTGCATATGCACCAGGCCGAGCATCTCATTGACCCGGCTGGCAATTTCCGCTTTCGGTAGTTTGTCCTGTTTCAGGCCAAAAGCGATGTTCTGTTCCACGGTCATATGCGGAAACAGCGCATAATTTTGGAACAGATAGCCCACGCGCCGTTTCTGCGGCGGAAGGTTCAGCCGCACAGACGAATCGTAAAGCACACGGCCGTTGACCACGACGCGACCGGCGTCTGGACGTTCAATTCCCGCGATGCACCGCAGGGTCATGCTTTTACCGCATCCCGACGCCCCAAGAATTCCAAGACAGCCGCCGTGCGTTGTAAACGCAGTTTCCAGCGAAAAACCGCGGAACCGTTTTTGAACAGCGGTTTCGATCATGGCTTCGCCTTCCTTCCGCGGCGGTTTTCCTGCATGGTAAAATAGTTCATTGCCACAACCACAATAAACGAAATCGCCACAATAATCGCCACATATCCGTATGCCGATTCCATATTCCCCGCAGCTACGGCCGAATAGACAGCCAGCGGCAGGGTGCGTGTTTTTCCGGCGATGTTTCCGGCGATCATAGCGGTTGCGCCAAATTCCCCCAGCCCGCGCGCGAACGACAGCACGCCGCCCGACGCGACGCCCGGAAGCGCCATCGGCATGACAACGCGCCAGAAAATGCGGCCCTCCGGCATTCCAAGCGTGCGCGCTGCGTCGACCATATTGCGGTCTACCTGTTCAAACGCGCCGCGCGCCGACCGGTACATCAGAGGAAAAGAGATCACAACGGCAGCAATTACGGTCGCGCTCCATGAAAAAGCGATTTTCACCCCGAAATAATCAAGAAAGAACTGACCGACCGGCCGCTTGACGCCAAAGATATACAGCAGGAAAAAGCCGGCTACCGTCGGGGGCAGCACAAGCGGCAGCGTCAGAATACCGTCGAGCACCATGCGGATTCGGGCGCTGCGCAGCCCGACGACGAGCCGCGCGCAGAACACCCCGAGAAAAAAAGTCACCAGAATCGACACGGCGGCGGTTTTCATCGAAATGAGAATCGGCGATACGTCCATATGGCCGCCCCCTTTTGTTTAATATCCTTATACGTTCGGCGAGAAGCCGTATTCCTCAAAGACGGCGAGCGCCTCGTCGGACGCAAGGAAGTCGGTAAACAGCTTCGCCTCCTCAGGATGCGCCGAGTTGGCGGTGACGCCGACCGGATAGATGACCTTTTGGGCCAGGCTGCCGTCAGGCGCTTGGGCCACAACGCGCACCTGATCGGTCGTCGCAGCGTCTGTCGCATAGACAATCCCAGCGTCCGCACTGCCCTCGGCGATCCAGCCCAGCACCTCCGTTACGTTTGTGCCAAGGCTCATTTTCGCCGAAACGGCGTCCCACAGTCCCAGGTTTGTCAGAGCCTCTTTTGCATACTGGCCGGCGGGTACGCTCTCAGGATCGCCGATCGCGACCATATCAGCGTTTACGATGTCCTCAAACGCGGAGAACTTCTCGGAGCCAGCCGGTTCGATCAGAACAATCTTGTTTTCCAAAAGTTCGACGATCGAATCTGAAGCCATCAGCCCCTCATCATTGAGTGCATTCATCTGCTTCATAGCCGCGGACATGAACACATCGGCCTCAAGCCCCTCCTCAATTTGGGTCTGGAGCTTGCCAGAGCTGTCGTATGTACCTTCAACCGTGATCCATGGGTACTGATCCTGGAACATCGGGATCAGTTGTTCCGTATAGGAATATTCCAGGCTGGCCGCCGCTGCGACAAGGATCGTTACAGGCTCCTTGTCCGTTTGGGCCTGTGAGGACGCAGGCTGCGAGGCCGGCGCAGCCTCAGACGGCACTGCCGATGAGACCGCCGCGGGCACCTGCGAAGAAGTGCTGGATGCCGGCTTTGATCCGCACCCGCCGAGCGCAGCCGCTGTGACCAGCGCCATGAATCCTGCCAATACTGCTTTTTTCATCATTTGTTTCCTCCTGTTTGCTTTTATAATCCCTGTGTCGCGAATAATTCGTCGAACACCTCTTGGACCAATACCCGGCTGCGGCTTTCCAACAACCTGAATTTTTCCAGAAGCGCGCGTCCATCCGGCGTCAGACTCGCCGCACCGCCATTTTTACCGCCCTGCTGCCGCGCGACCATCACCCGCGCCGTCTCCTCCTCCAGCACAGACAGCATCTTCCAGCCCTTGCTGTAGGAAACGCCCATTCGGCCGCATGCCAGCCTTACGGAACCTGTTTCATCGATCAAGGTCAAAAGCTGCGCCACACCCGGCCCAAAAAATGCCTGCTCGCGCATCAGGCGCACTTTGATATCTGGATACAGCCGCGCGCGGTTATGGCGCTCCAGCTGCTGCGCAACATCTGCTTCACGCGCTAAATTAAACAGTACGCCGCTGTCGTCCACCGGCAAGAAAACACGTCTGTCTGCAAACCGCCGCAGCGCCCCGCGCAGCCCATCGCCGCCCTCATAGGCCAGAATGCCCGGTGCCAGCCTGGATGCAAGCAGCAACGGATGACCCGGGTGGCCTTCATAAAGCGGACTGACAATCTGCCCATCCGACGCCAACAGCGCACACACTGTCTTGGGAGTGAACAGTGGCACATCAACCGGCGCGACCAGAACGCGCTCACATTTATCCGCAAGATATGAAAGCCCCGTCCGCACAAGCGAGAACATTTGCACCGGCCCGCCGTTGGGCGGACTTAAACAGATCGCGCCCGTGCGCGCGATGTTTTTTTCAAGCGCCTGTCTGTTTTCCTGCTGAGAAACAAGCACAATGCGGTCCACACCCGCATGGCGGAAGGTGTCGACCATGCGCTGCGCCACGGAAACCGACCCCAGCTTTTCAAGCGGCCTGGTCAATTCCCCCTGTGAGGTTGTCCCATCCGCAACGATCATCGCACCCGCTGTCATTTGGACTCCTCCTTACCTGCATTGGACTTGTTTTTAAAAACAAGTCCATTAAAAGCAGTATACCACACTTTTCCAAAACCGGCAAGCACTATTTTTTGTGACCGTTAAGCAAAAAACAGGAGGCCGCGGGCCTCCTGTTTGCCTAGCCGCGCTCCAGCATCGCGAGCGCGCGGTCGCGTATCCCCTTATCAAAAAAGCCCATCGCCTGATCCGGCAGCCCGATGCCGGGCGTTTGAAAAAAGCCGATGGTATACAGCGTATAAAAATGAATCCTGCGCGCATTTCCCGAACGCGTCGTCGCGGTACGCTTTTCCTCATCCGGACGGATCTCCCGCACATCCGTCAGCCGGACCACTATATAGGCCGGGCTGCCGCCGCGCATACAGGCGTAATGCGGCGTGTGTGCAAACCAGGCAGGCGTATGATTGGATTTTGGGCCAACCATTTCAAAATCGAACGACTGGGACGGATCGCTGGCGGCGGCGATCATCTCCCGCGCAAAAGACTCCCGCTCCGCCGCATCAGAGAGCAGAGTACAAACCGTTTTCTCCGCCTTGCGTGCAAAATGCGCGGGACTTAACCCTGGCAACAGAATCGCAAAATAGATCGACAGCACCACGGCCGCCATAAACAAGCCTCCAAACGCCCCATAAAGCGCGCCCACAGCGCCGCCCGAGTTGATGGCCGCCAACCCCGCGAACAATCCGGACGAGCCGATCACCGTGAGCGGCACAACCATGCGCAGGCTGCGCCCGAGCACCTTTGCCTTGTATCTTCGCATCCATTCATATTCGCCAGCCAACCATGTCTCAAATACATTTTGCACAAAAGTTCCTCCCCCACTATGTCTATTCAGCCTCAAAGAGCGAAAGCTGGTCCATACGCTGCGGCCGCAAGGAGCGTTCCCGTATTTCGTCCGACGGCGACGGCCGGCCGATGAGCAGCGGTGAAAACGGATCGTGCAGGGCGGCGTTTTTTGCAGCCGCGCCGGGCATCGTCGCATAACAGTATATGCATCCGTTCCGGCATGAATCATATGCTCCGATGTCCACACTCTCAAGGCACCGGCAGGCAGGCCGCTGATTTTGATCGGCGCGCGCGCCAATCGGACTGCCTATCGCCCGCTCAATAAGCGCGCGGTCGATGCATGCACCCGGCAAAATACCGTATGCGCTGAAATCGCCCTGCTCGGCGCAGGTATACAGCGCAACGCCCTGCGGCCGGGCAAGCTCGGCAAAACCGCGTGCGATCGACTGCTGATCGTGTTCGGACACGGGCCTAACGGCGCCGCCGCGCCGTTTATAGGCGTCGGCAAAGCTGAACACGCACCGCTCTGTAAAGCCTGCCAGACGCCCGCACATGCGCCCAAACGCCTCGATATGCCACGAAACGGGATGCGCCGTATCCACGATGACAGGGTCGTACCGCCAGACAACACGCGCCGCGCCAAGCAAATCGGACAGCCGCAAAAAGGCCTCCACAAGCGTCTGCTTCGGCGGCAGGCACTGTTCCAGCTCCGGGCCGTATGGCGTCAGGGTAAACTGAACATAGAACGGAAAGCCCATCGCAGCGATCTGTGGAAACGCCGCCTCCATTGGGATCGGATTTTTCGTCCAAAATACAATACAGTCAACCACATCAGGCGTAAGCGGCACGCGTGAAACACGGTGAGCACTGTATGGACTGCGCACAAGCGCATATCCCGCATCAAGCCGCCGCATCATCCAAGCGCCGTAGAAAGCCGGTATATCCGTGCGCCGGCTTGCGCTGACAATCACAGAAGCACGCCTCCAATCCTTATGAAAGCGGGCCGCGCACTGTATAGCGCGCGGCCCGTTGTCTGCAAATACCGTCAGGCTTCTTTATAAGCGCCGTCGTACAGGCAGCAATCGTCCCATATGGACACATCGGAACGGTCAAAGTTCTGCATGGAAACTGACATATATTCCGGGTAAGCAGGCTCGTCAAGCGTGCAGGAGCCGATCTGCTGTCCATCGATATAATAGGTGATTTTGCTGCCTTGACAGGTGATGTTGAGCGTTTTCCAATTTTCATCCGCCGAAACATCCGTCTGCTTGTCCTCAACCGGCTGCTCCGGCTTCACAGACGCCGTCCAGCCAAGTCGTTCCTCAGGATTGGCGTAATTGAACATCGGCACGCCGTCGCCGCCCTTCACCAGCGAAATCGCAGGCTCAAAGGTGATACGCGAACCGCTTTCGCCCACAAGCTGGACGCCGAATACGACCTTTTTCTTGTTGTCGACGATGCGTTTGTTATCAAGCTCCGGCAGACGCTGCTTGACCTCTTTATCATCACGCGCCCCATACCAGGTGCTCTCCACATTTAAACGGATCGTCGCGGACCACGAGGTTGACGATGGACGCTCACACTTCAGCCTGCGGCCCTGCATCGCATATGATTTCGCCTTAGCTTCATCGTCACGGTTCGCGCGAAACCCATCCGGTCCGACCGCCAGATACAGCCGGCCTTCCGCATAGTCGAAATCTTGCGGCGCATAATTGTCAACCGTCCAATTTTCCGCCTTTTTATAATCAGAAAAATCGTCCTTTGTAACAGCCGAAGCGGCCGAAACGCCCACAGACGCGGCCATTGCAGCGGCCAGCGCCAAACACAGCGCGCTGTAACCCTTTTTCATCCTGATCGTCCTTTCCATTCGCGCAAAACGCACATTATACTATTAGTATACCGCCGCCGGACAGAAAAATCAACCATTTTCCCCTTTTTGCGCATTTGTGCGCAGTTGACTTGCCGCCATTGGATGGTTAGAATATAATATAGGTATCTTTTCCTGAAAGTCTGCATTAAAATTCCCCAAATGCAGCACTGTATCAACAGCAGACAATATCTGCGCACACGAAAAGGATCATCCCTACACAGAACAGAGAGAATTAAGGAGAGGGCGTCACAATGAAAGCTCTGATCAAAAAATGCGCCGCGCTGGTCCTGGCCGCCGCCACGGCGCTGTCGTTGGCTGCCGGAATTCAGGCCGCGACCACAATCTATTCCGTCAAAATCCAGAAAAACAGCATCCTTGTCCAAAATAAGGGCAAGACCGTCCAGACCTACAACGCCAAAAGCACCGACCTGACCCTTTCTCGGGAAGACGGCGAACTGCTTTTAGGCTATAAGAACGCGCAGAATTTATCCCGCGATATTGCGCTCGGCACACAGAGCACCCTGACCGTCGAAGGAACTGTTTCATCGCTGTCGCTCGATAGCAGCCTGCCCACAAGTATGCGCCTTGTGCTCGATACCGGTTCGAGTGTCTCCAGTCTGAAAATCGCCGCGCCTGGAAAAATTACCATCCGCGGCAAGGTGGATACGCTGACCGTTTCATCCGCAGCGCGCATTACCGTATCGAAAGGCGGTGCGGTAACGGACGCCACGCTTACCTCCGGCAGCGCTGTATTGACCGCGGGTACAGGCGCACAGGTGAAAAACGCCACTGTGGTCAAAAAATCGTCCGTCTCCGGCAGCGGCATCGGTACGGTCAAGGTTCGGGGCAGCGACAGCGATGACGACAATGATGACGATACTACGACCGACGACGGACTGACCGTCAAAACCTCGACCATTTCCGCCCGCAGCGGCGACACGCTGCGCGACCTTGAAAGCGATCTCAACCACTATGTCAAGGTCTATGATGAGGATGGCGACCGAATCGACGGAAAAGCTGAATGGGTTTCTTCCTACAGCACCAAGGTCAAAAAAACCGGCACCTTTAAGTTTGATTTCTATCCGGACGACGACGATTATGACGATGTGCGCGGAAGCATCCGGATTGAAGTCAGCGGCAGCAGTTCATCAAGCGGTAAAAAGGTCCGGCTGTATGTCTCTCCGATCACGCTTTCGTCTACATCAGAGCGTCTGCGAGATCTGGAGGATGAGCTTGAGGACAGCGTCAAGGCATACTATGACGGCAACTCGGTGCGGGGAGACGTTTCGTGGGAGGATTCTGGAAGCACACAGGTTAAAAAAACCGGCACCTATACCTTCGTCTTTGAGCCGGATAGCAGCAGCTATAATGCTGTGACCGGCGAAATCAAAATTATTATTGACACAGATTCGGACGACGATGATGACGGCGAATATGGCAACGATGATTACACGCTTGAAATTGAGGATATCCATACCTCCTCCTCGACCAAGCGGCTTGGTTCGCTCTTAGGCGAGCTTGAGGACGCCGTTGTCGCGCGCGACGACGACGGCGACAAGATTGACGGCGAACCGTACTGGGTCGACTCCTCAAACACGCGCGTGCGTGAAACAGGGACTTACCGCTTCACCTTCACGCCCAAGAGCAGCCGTTATGATCCGGTCACAGCGAAAATCAAAATTTACGTCGATTGAACCTGAACATAAGAGACAGCCCCGGCCTGTGGCCGGGGCTGTCTCTTTATGCATATAATGATGTATCAATCGTTCTTTTCACCGTCTTTGTTTACAAAGAACGCGCCGGCCATGTCCTCGCCCACGCAGAGATCGTTTTTAAACCGATACACCGTGGTCTGATCGTAACGGCTGCCCGCGCGCAGAATTGGACTTGTCCAGGTCCATTCTGGATGGTTGACAGCATCCGGCGCATACTGTGTCTCCAGGCAGAAGCCCGCGTGATTGCCATAATGCGCGCCGCCCTTTCCGCCGGACGCGTCAAGGCCGTTGGCCGTATAAAGCTGCACGCACGGGCAGGTTGTCAGGCACTCCATAAAACGCCCGCTCGCCTCGTCATACGCCTGCGCGCAGACAAAAAGCCCGTCGTGCGCATCGATCACATAGTTGTTGTCATAACCGCCATAGGCCGTTTTTGCTATACGTTCTCCAATTGTATGGAACGTGCGAAAATCAAGCGGCGTTCCCTCCACCGGCAGGATGCGGCCGGTCGGGATGAGCGCGTCGTCCGTTTCCGTGTAGCTGCCGGCAAACAACCGCAGCTTTTGCCCGAGCATATCGCCGGAATCGTGGCCGGCAAGGTTGAAAAACGAATGGTTTGTCAGATTGCAGATCGTATCCGCATCGCAGACAGCCTCATAATGCAGCGACAGGCCGTTGTCCTCTGTCAGCGAAACTGTCAGCGTCACATCCAGACGGCCGGGATACGATTCCTCGCCGTCAGCCATAAACGTGGTCAGGCGCAGCTCGTCCCCGGTCTTTCCCTGCACCACCTCCCCGCTCCACAGCTTCTGGTCCAATCCGCTGTTACCGCCGTGCAGATGATTGACGCCATGGTCGTTGCAGGCAAGCTGATACTGCTTTCCATTCAGGGTAAAGCGTCCCTTGCCGATACGGTTGCAGCAGCGCCCGACCGCCGCTCCAAAGAACGTCACACGCTCCCGGTATCCTTCATACCCGTCGTAGCCGAGCACCACATCCGCCAGCCTGCCGTCACGGTCCGGCACAAGCAGCGTCAGAATCAGCGCGCCAAAGTCGTAGATGTCCGCACGGATGGTTCCGTTATCAAGCGTGTAGCGCGTCGCCTGACCGGAATCGGTCATAAACGCGGGGGCTTTTGTAATTTTTGTCATGGGCTGTACCTCCCTTGGAACCTGTATTCACAGCCGGAGGATGCCGGGCAGGCGAGGGGGGGTGTAACCGATCAAGGCAAATTTTCGCAGGCGGGCTGCCGCCCGGCAAGAAAATTTAACACAAAGCGGGAGCCAAAGACCCGCCGGGACGGTTCCTGGCGGCTGTGAATACAGGTTCTTGATTGCTTTGTTCCATTATAACGCCGCCGCAGAGGTTTGTCCATTGTGTCCGGACGCAAAAATCCCGCCGTCTAACCGGCGGGATTTTGCAGGCGTTCCTTTGACGCGACGATCAAAAGCGTGCCGCGTTTGACCGAAATGCGCGCAGCCTCGCCGCAGAATTCATTGCTGACGCCGATCGGAAAGGAAGGCGTCAGGACTGCGTCGCGCAGCGGATACGCGACATGCTCAAGCGTAACGCCCTCGCAGGGACCATCCGCAGCGAATACGGACAGATGCCAGCCGTCCATGCGCTCAATTTCGATGGAGCCGTTTCGAACAGCCCACGCCTGGTTGTCGTTTGAAAGGATCGTCCCGCGCGCGCCGTTTTCACACAGAAAAACAAGCGCCTGCAAATTCGCGATCGTGTGATCAAGCCGCCCCCCGAACGCCGCGACCATCACAAAGTCCCGATAACCGCGCGCAAGTCCAAGCTTTAAACCGGCCAGCGTGTCGGTGTCGTCTTTTTCAGCCGGCATCCGGCTGACCGGCAGGGAAGGATCAACCGGTCCGCCGTAGGAATCGAAATCGCCGACAACCAGATCCGGGCGCAAGCCGAGCTGTGCGCACGCCGTATAGCCGGCGTCGCAGGCGATCACAAAGTCGCCGGACACGCGCACCTGATCGCACAGGGAAAGCGGACCGCCTGCCACGACGACGCACCGCTTTTGTGCACGCGCGTCTTTGCGGCGGCAATACACCGGATAGACGCTGTGCGCATGGCGCCGCTCGCACGCCGTACAGTCGCCGTGGCGCGTACAGCCACGTGGGCAGGGGCAATCGCTTTTCTCGTTATGCATGATCCTTTAATTCCCATTCCTTTATTTTCTTCGCGTCCTCATACATCACGCAATAGCTCGCATGACGCGACGGATGAACAAGGCCGGCGCGCACCGCCTCCAGCACGGCGCAGCCCTTTTCAACCGTGTGCGAACAGCCTGTAAATTTGCAGGCTTTGCTGTACGGCGCAAATTCCGAAAAACAGCCGGCCAATTCCTCCTTGCGGATCACCTCATACCGTTCCAGTTCGACGGCCGAAAAGCCCGGCGTGTCGGCTATGTAGCCATCTCCAAACGCATACAGCTCCACATGGCGCGTCGTATGCCGCCCGCGGCCGAGCTTGCGGCTGGTTTCACCCGTGGCGATAGAAAGACGCCCGTCGAGCCGGTTGAGCAGGCTCGATTTACCAACGCCGGAGTTTCCGGAAAACGCGGTGATGCCGCCGGCGGATAACCTCTGCCGCAGCGTGTCCAGTCCGCTGCCGTCCGCTTTGGATACTGTAAACACCGGCATGCCGGCCGTCCGATAGATACCGGCCAGCGCGTCCGGCCCGCCCAGGTCACACTTGGTTACGACGAGGATTGGAGATATATTCTTGTGGCACGCGATCGCCATCAGCTTATCGATGACCAGCGTGTTCGGCGCGGGATCGGCCACCGAGGCAACGACCGCGAACGTATCCACGTTGGCCAACGGCGGGCGCACAAGGGCGTTCTTGCGCGGCATAATCTTCGCGACAACTCCCTTGCTTTCGCCCGCCGGCTCCACCGTCACGCGGTCGCCGACAAGCGGGCTGACGCCCTGCTTGCGGAATACGCCGCGCGCACGGCATTCATACAGGACGCCGGCGGCGTCCACATAGTAAAAGCCGCCGGTCGCCTTTACAATCAATCCCTCTGTATCGTTCATTGCATTCATTCCGTAAATTCATCCGAATAATCGTTGAGCAGATAGTAACCCTTTTCGTCAAAGTCAAGATCATAAACCTGGTACAGCTCGCCGTCAAAATAAATTTTCACATCCGCGTAGCCTTCCCCGCTGAAAAACACGGGCCAGGTTTTCAGTTCTGACGGGTTGACCGTCTCATTGGCGACCTCGACGCCGTCCTGCGTTGCCGTCATTGTGACCATGCGGTTGACCGTTGTGGGCAGCTTGATCAGCAGGCGCAGGCGCACGGTCGCGCCCGCTTCGCCCGCAATCACAACGTCAACCTGCGTGTTCGGGGACACCTGCGAATCCTTTGCCGGGCTTTGGCTGACGACAAGCCCCTGAAGCTCCTCGTCGTCGTTTCGTTCATCATAGGTGATCTTGCCAATCTGAAGCTTTGCGTTGCGCAGCAGGCTCTTGGCGTCCTCAATGCCGACGCCCTCCAGATCGGGCACCGTGGCCAGCTTCTCCTCGCGGCCAAGGCTCTTATAGACCGTGACCGTATCGCCGACCGACACCTCGTCGCCCTCGGCCGGAACCGTGCGCACAACGCTGCCAAGCGGTACGGAATCGCTGAATACGCTCTTTTCCTCCGGAACCAACCCCCATTCGGTCAGGCGCGCCTTGACCTGTTCGAGATCCTGTCCCGAAAAATCTGGCAGTGTGATCGTCTGACGGCCTTTGCTGATCTTGACGCGCACCACCGAACCGACCTTGACGGCCGTGCCCGCCTTGGGGCTTTGTTCAAAGATGACGCCCTGCTCATAATCGGGGTTGTAAACCGGATCGCCGTCAAGCTCGATTTTAAAGTTTTCATATTTGGGCGAAACCTTGACGGCGTCGAATTTTTCACCCACCAGATTCGGGATTTCCTCCTCCGCCACGGTCGCAAACGGGTTGTTGAGCCAGATCATCCAACCGATAAACGCGCATGTGACGATGACAAACGCCGCCGTCACGCCGGCAAGCACCGGAATGATCGGCGCGCGGCGCGGTTTTTGCTTTCGCACCTTCTTCTCCTTCTTTCCACGGCGAGCGTTCCTGATCGCGTCGGAATACTTGCTCTCATCGTGCGCACGCGGCGCGCTCAGATATTTGTATTCAAACGAGATGGACGGATCGCGCTTAAATTCGTCGATATCGCGCAGCATCTGCGCCGCGCTCTGATAACGCTTTTTCACATCCTTCTCCATGGCGTGCATGGTGATCTCCTGGAGGCCCTCGGGGATCGAGGGGTTCAGCTCGCGCGGGAGCACCGCCTTCGACTGGATCTGTTTGAGCGCCACGGAAACAGGCGTGTCCGCTTCAAACGGGACGCGTCCCGTCAGCATTTCATAAAGCATCACGCCGACTGAATAAAGGTCCGTGCGCGCGTCGATCGTGTCGCCGGCCGCCTGTTCGGGAGAGATATAATGCACCGAGCCGATCGCCTTATCGGTAATCGTGTGCGTCTCGCTGCGGGCAAAGCGGGCAATTCCAAAATCCGTGATTTTGATCGTCCCGTCCGACAGCAGCATGATGTTCTGCGGCTTGATATCGCGGTGCACGATCCCCTTATCGTGCGCGTGCTGGAGCGCCCGCAGGATCTGTACGGTGAAATGCAGGGCGTCCTTCCATTTCAGAACGCCTTCCTGTTCGATGTATTCCTTGAGCGTGATGCCGTCGATATACTCCATCACGATTGACTGCATCTTATCTGAAAAGCTCACGTCATAAACGCGCATGACATTCGGATGGTCGAGCACAGCCATGGCCTTGCTTTCATTTTTAAAACGGCGGCGCATATCGTCGTTGACCATATATTCTTCACGCAGGATTTTGACCGCGACAACACGATCCTCAATCACATCGTAGGCCTTATAGACATTGGCCATTCCGCCGATGCCGATCAGCTCGGTGATCTCATAGCGACCGTCGAGCTTTTTGCCCATGTATTTATCCATTCAAATATCCTCCTGCTTACATCGCGGCAATGACGGCGGTGATGTTGTCCGGGCCGCCGACCTTGTTCGCTTCATCGATCAACAGGAAAATATCCTGCTCGCTTTCACAAGTCATAATCAAATCGACATGTTCCTCCGGAGGCGCGTAATTATAAAGCCCGTCGGTGCACAGCAGCAGTCTGCCGGACGTATATGCGCACTCCACATACTCCAGCTCGACAGCGGCTTCCACTCCAAGCGCGCGTGTGATATAGTTGCGTTTCGGATGCTGTCGCGCCTCCTCCTCGCTGATTTCGCCGCTTTCGACAAGCATCTGCACAACGCTGTGATCGCGCGTCAGCCTGCGCGGCGCAGCGCCGCTTTCACACAGATAGGCCCGGCTGTCGCCCACATGCGCGATGCAAAGCATCCCATCCATCATGACAGCCGCTACGACCGTCGTCCCCATGCCGCGCAACTCCCCGTCGGCAGCGCCCATATCATGAATCACTGCGTTGGCCGCCGAGACGGCCGAAACAAGCATCGGCTTGATTGATGCGGGCGGCATCCGCGCCTCCAGCCCGCGCGCAATGGCGCGTCCGATGATCTCGACGGCCCTGGCGCTGGCAATATGCCCGCCGTTCTCGCCGCCCATCCCGTCGCACAGCACGATATATGCCGTATCCTCGGAAATCACTTCATAAACAAAGGCGTCCTGGTTTGTCGCGCGCACGCGTCCCTGATCGGTCGCGCCAAAAATTCGAATCAAAGCTGCCTTCCCCCTTCGGTCACGGGCACCCGCCCGCTGGTTGACGCATCCGCGTCCTGCCGCCGCAACTGCCCGCATGCGGCGCTGATATCAGCGCCCAGCTCGCGCCGGATCGTCGCGTTGACGCCGCGCAGACGCAGTTCATTCTGAAAACGTTCGATCGCCGCCCGGTCGCCGCGCCGATAACCTGTTTCCGCAACCGGGTTGACTGGGATCAGGTTGACATGCGCACCCATCCCGCGCAAACGCGCGGCCAATTCGGCGGCATGCTCCGGCGCGTCGTTTTCTCCGGCGATCAGCGCATATTCAAATGAAATGCGCCGCCCGGTCGCGGCGAAATAATCGCGGCACGCACGCAGCAGCGTATCGACATTGTAGCGCGCGTTCACCGGCATGGAGCGCGAACGGATGGCGTCGTTCGGCGCGTGCAGCGATACGGAAAGCGTCAGCTGGAGCCTGCGCTCGGCCAATGCATAAATCCTGTCGACCAGCCCGCAGGTTGACAGCGATACATGACGCAGGCCGAGGTTCAGACCGCGCGGGTCCGAAAGGATTTCAAGAAACGCCATCACATTGTCAAAGTTGTCGAGCGGTTCGCCGATGCCCATCATCACAACGCCGTCGACGCGCTCGCCGCTGTCGGCCTGCGCCATATAAACCTCGTCAAGCATCTCCGAAGCAGTCAGATCGCGCACGCGCCCGCCGATGGTCGACGCGCAGAAACGGCAGCCCATGCGGCAACCCACCTGCGAGGAGATGCACAGCGTGTTGCCGTGATGATAATGCATAAGCACCGATTCGACACAATTTCCGTCGCGCAGCTCATACAGGTATTTTACCGTACTGTCAATGCTGGAAACAAGCCTTTTTTTGACGCGTATGGCATTTATGTAGAACTTTTCAGCAAGCTGACTGCGCAGCGCCGCCGGAAGGTTCGTCATTTCATCAAAATCAGATACCCGTTTTTCGTGCAGCCAACCAAAAATCTGCCCCGCACGAAAGCGCGGCAGTCCCATTTCGGCAGTCAATTTCTCCATCTGCTGATAAGTGTATGATTTCAGATCAATTTGTTCCATCTTTTTCACCGCTTTTTCAGTACGGATACGAAAAATCCGTCGGTATCCTCGCCCGTATAAACACGCTGCTCCACAATGTTAAATGCGCCGTTTGTCTCGTCCAAAAGCCGCTGCACAACCTGCTCGTTTTCCGCCGGCAACAGCGTGCAGGTTGAATAGACGAGCGTTCCGCCGCTCTTTAAATAGTGTGTGGAAGTTTTTAGGATTTTATACTGGATTTCCGGCAAGCCCTCAACGGACTTTTGCGGTTTATATTTGATCTCCGGCTTGCGGCGGATGACCCCGAAACCGGAGCACGGCACGTCGCAAAGCACGCGGTCAAAGCTGCCGAGCGACGCGTCGTAAACGGCCGCGTCGCCCGCGGACGCATGTATGATCGACAGGCCCAGCCGCTTCGCGCCACATTGCACCATGCGCGCGCGCTTTTCATGCAGATCCCGCGCGACCAGCTCGCCGCTGTTTTCCATGTGTTCGGCAATCGTGAACGACTTTCCGCCCGGCGCGGCGCAAACGTCGAGCACACGCTCGCCGGGCAGCGCGCCAAGCGCCGCCGCGCATAGCTGCGACGCGCGGTCCTGCACGTGAAACAGCCCCTCGCCGAACGAAGCAAGCGACTCCGGCTCGACACGCCCCCTTGCCAGCAGGCAGCCGGCGGGCGGTTCGGCGGGCAATGCGTCAATCCCTTCCGCGGCCAGACGTTCACAGAGCTGCTGCGCGGACACGCGCAGCGTGTTCGCGCGCAGGTAAAGAGGCGGCCGCCCAAGCGAAGCGCGCAAAACGCGCAGCGCGGCCGCCTCGCCATAGGCGGACAGCCACGCTTCTACCAGCCACACCGGGCAGGAATATTCCACACTGAGACGTTCGGCCGTGCCGCCCTTCACAGGCAAAACGGCCTTGCCCGCGCGTAAAAACGCGCGCAGCACGCCGTTTACAAACCCGGACGCCTTCGCACAGCCGAGCGCGCGCGTCAGGTTGACGCTTTCAGATACGGCTGCATAATCGTCCACGCCGTCCATCCAGACAAGCTGACATACGCCGAGCCGCAGCGTCTGGAGCACCGGCTTCGACAGCGAGGCAAGTCCGCGCGCACAATAAGCGGCGAGCACATGGTCGATTGTCAGGCGGCGTTCCAGCACTGTATAGAACAATGCGGCCGCAAACGCTCCCTCACGCGCGTCAAGGCCGTTTTTTTCGATCAGCGAATCAATTGTCAAATTGGAATAAGCGCCGGCAGATTCCATGCGCAGCAACGCCTGCGCCGCCGTATAGCGTGCGTCCTTCTTCATGCAGTCATCCTTTTTATACAGTCGTCCAACGATGTTTTTTCTCTTGGGCGGGCCATCCGGCTTCTCCTTCACGCAGCGCCCGCCCCGCAGTTCGCGGCGCAGCCTGTTTTTACGCAGTATCTGCCCCGCTGTTCGCGGCGCAGCCGACTAAAGTTTTTTGCCGAGCTTTTTTCAAAAAGCGGAGAATACCGGCGCGTACAACATCCACGCCAGCCGCGCTGCGCCTGTCATGGATTTTGCTGGCGCAAGGCCCTGCGCCTGAACAGGCTCTTGCGGCCTGCGGCGCGCTCTTTACGAGGGCTGCGGCCCGGGGCTAAGGGCGCTGCCCCCTCACTCGCAGCCTCCCCCAAAAGGCGGGCGAAAACTTTTGATCGACGCGGCGTAAATCATATTACGTACAACCCGCCCCACTGTTCGCGGCGCAGCCGAACTAAGTTTTTCGCCGAAGCCTTTTTTCAAAAAGGCTGGATCTAGTCGCGGCGGCGGTTACCAAACAGGAGCACGAGCCTTAAAAGCTGTGCGAGCGCTACGATGAGCGCTGCCACATACGTCAGGGCGGCGGCCCGCAAAACGGCCCGCGCGCCGCCAAGCTCGTCCGGCGCAAGATATCCCGTATTTTCCAGCGTCGCAAGCGCGCGCGACGAAGCGTTGAATTCGACCGGCAGCGTAATCAGTTGAAACACAGCCGCCAGTGAAAACAGCAAAAGCCCCAGATTGATCAGCGCCCCGGAGGTAAACAATCCAATGAGAATCAGCGGGAGCGCCAGCTTCGAGCCAATATTTGTAATCGGGATGATCGCGTTTCGCAGCATCAGCGGCGAGTAATGACGCGCGTGCTGAACCGCATGGCCGCATTCATGGGCGGCCACGCCGAGCGACGCGATTGAATCACCCGCGTAAACGCTGTCGGACAGGCGCACCACCTGCGCGCCCGGGTCGTAATGGTCTGTCAGTTTGCCGCCGATATGCTCCACCCGGACATTTTGCAGCCCGTTGTCGTCCAAAATACGGCGCGCGGCCTGCGCGCCGGTCATCCCGTGCATATTGCGCACGCGCGAATAACGGTTGAACGCCGACGAGACGGACATCTGCGCCCATCCCGCAAACAGCAGCGCCGGGATCACCAAAATTAAATAGTAGCGGTCGAACGGTATAAACATCTTTCAAGCCTCCCTTGATCGCCGTCAGCCAAGCGTCTTGCCGGCGGCGTCCGGATGGCCGCGCAGATAATCGGCGGCGGCCATTCGTTTTTTTCCCGCCTCCTGGATTTCCAAAAGCTCGACGGCGCCCTGCCCGCAGGCGACCACAAAGCCCCCGCTTTTGGCCAGCGTGCCGGGAGCGCCCGTACCGTCGGGCGCAAGCCGCGAGCGGTAGACCTTGAGCGGCCGCCCGTCGAGCGACGTATGTGCGACAGGCCAAGGGTTCATACCGCGGATCAGGTTGTGGACTTCGGCCGCCGGCTTCGTCCAATCGATGCGCGCCAATTCCTTGGTGAGCATCGGCGCGTGAGTCGCCAGCGCGCCGTCCTGCGGGACGCGCGGCGCGCATCCTTCGCCGATCAGGCGCACCGTTTCCGACAATGCCTGCGCCCCAAGCCCCGCAAGCCTCCCATACAGTTCGCCGGAGGTTTCATCCGGTCCGAGCGGCGTTTCCCGCTTCAGGATCATATCGCCTGTGTCAAGCCCCTCGGCCATATACATCGTCGTGACTCCCGCCGTCCGGTCGCCGTTTAAAACGCTCCACTGGATCGGCGCGGCGCCCCTGTATTTTGGCAGCAGCGATCCATGCACGTTGACGCAACCAAGCGGCGGCAGCTCCAAAATATCAGGAGGCAGGATTTTCCCATAGGCGACCACAACAATCAGTTCGGGGGAAAGCTCCTTTAAAAGTGCAAGCGCCTGGCCGTCGCGCATCTTTGCCGGCTGGTAAACCGACAGCCCGTTTTCAAGCGCGCAAACCTTAACCGGCGGCGGCATGAGCTTGTAACCGCGTCCCTGCGGCTTATCCGGCTGTGTAAAAACGCCCGCGACCGCGTGCCCGTCGCTAATGAGACGCGAAAGGCACGGCACAGCAAATTCGGGCGTTCCCATAAATACAATGCGCATCCTCGTTTCCTCCCCCAGCTATTCCTCGACGATCTCCTCCGGATCGAGCATCCGTTCGGCTTTGTCGATGAACAAAATACCGTCGAGATGATCTACCTCATGGCAGACAGCCACGGCAAAATAGCCCTCGGCCTCCAATTCAAACGGTTTTCCATAACGGTCCTGCGCCTTGAGCCGAAGCTGCGCGGGACGATGCACCAGCCCATATTGGCCGGGAATGGAAAGGCAGCCCTCGCCGCCGCACTGGTCGCCCGACTGTTCTACGATCACGGGATTGACCAGCTCGTGCTTGCCCTCGCCCACGTCGATGACGACGGCGCGGCGCAGAACGCCCACCTGCGGCGCGGCGATACCCACGCCCCCGTCCTTCATCGTCTCATACATATCATCCAACAGCGTCCAGAGGCGCTCGTTAAAATCGGTGACAGGCCGGCTTTTTTTGCGCAGGCGCTCGTCGCCCTCCTTGAGAATATTGCGTAACGCCATAAGAAATCCTCCTTCATATTATTTGCCCCGGGGCCTATCCAAATTCTCAAAGTATATGGATTGGCTCTTACAGCGCGCTTTCAAACCGCGGATCGATCGAAAGCGCGACAGAATGGTATTCACGCACGGCAAGATATTTCTGCACAGTCCGCCAGAGCAGCTCGCGCGTACGCGCGTTCCAGCGGCATTTGACCGCCATACGCCAGCGGTACCGTCCGGCGATCTTTAAAATCTGGCTCTCGCACGGGCCAAGCACGCGCAGCGGCAAATCAGCGTATTCGCTCTGCGCGAGCGCCGTCAATTCCTGCAAAAAGCGGCGCGCGGCCGCGCGCGTCTCGCCGCCCCGCTGCCCTGAAAAGCCGATGCCCGCCATATCGCAGAACGGCGGATACAGATGCAGGCGGCGGCTTTCGATCTCCTCCTCATAAAACGAATCGTAATCCTGCGCGGCTGCAAGCGCGATCACAGGATTTTCCGGCGTGAAGGTCTGGATAAACGCGCGGCCCGCCTTTTGGGCGCGGCCGCTGCGGCCGACCACCTGTGTAAACAATGAAAACGCCCGCTCAAAGCTGCGGTAATCCTGCGCATACAGCGCGGAATCGGCCGACAGCACGCCGACCAGCGTCACATTTGGAAAGTCAAGCCCCTTCGCGACCATCTGCGTCCCGATTATTATATCATATTTTCCGGCTGAAAAGTCGGCAAAATGCTTTTCATGCGAAAATCTTGCCATAGTCGTATCCATGTCCATGCGCAGAACGCGCGCGTCTGGAAACAGCTCTCCCAATTCCTGCTCCACCTTCTGAGTGCCGGCGCCCGAAAAACGCCGGAACCGGCTGCCGCATGACGGACAGACCGCATCGGCGCGCGCTGTATAGCCGCAGTAATGGCACATCAAATGGCCGTTGGCGCTGTGATATGTCAGCGCGACGGAACAGTTTGGGCATTCGGCCACGGTCTGGCAGACGGCGCACTTGACAAGCGTGTTGTAGCCGCGCCGGTTGAGCAGCAGGATGCTCTGTTCGCCGCGCGCAAGATTCTCCCCAAGCTCGCCAATGAGCTGTGGGGAAAGCGACGCGCTGCGCGCGTCCGGCTCCTGAAGGTTCATATCCACGATTGTCACATCCGGCAGGCGCGCAGCGCCGTAACGCGCGCGCAGCGTCAGCAGCGTATAGTCGCCGCGCCTGGCGTGCCAGAAGCTTTCCGTACACGGCGTGGCCGAGGCGAGCAGCAGCAGGCAGTTATGCCACGCGGCGCGCCGGCGCGCCACATCGCGCGCATGATAGCGCGGCGACTGTTCCGATTTATACGTCGATTCCTGTTCCTCGTCCATCACTATCAATCCGAGATCGCGCACCGGCGCGAACACGGCGCTGCGCGTGCCGACAACGATCTGCGCGCCGCCGTCCCGGATGCGTTTCCACTCGTCGAGACGCTCCGTCATGGAAAGGCCGCTGTGCAGCACCGCAACGCGGCTGCCGAAATGCCGCCGGAAACGGTCGACCGTCTGCGGCGTCAGCGAAATTTCCGGCACCATCACGATCACGCCGCGCCCGCGCGCAAGCACATGGCGGATGACGCGCAAAAAGACCTCCGTCTTTCCGGAACCGGTCACACCGTAAAGCAGCGCCGTCTGCGGTTTGCCGCTGTCGGCCAAACCGCAGAGCGCATCGCAGGCAGCCCGCTGCTCGTCCGACAACTCGATGCCGGCGGCCGTATCGCGCGCCGGACCGGCGGCGTATGGGCTGCGGTAAACCTCGCGCGTGTAATACTGTACGACGCCCGCCTTCTCAAGCCGGTCCACGACCGATTTGCCGGCCGCCGCAAAATAACAGACCTCTTTCAGCGACGCCTGTCCAGCTTGCAGCAGAAGTTCGACGACCGCTTTCTGCCTGGCGGTGATCTTTACCGTCACATCGGAAAGCGTCTCTATTCCATCGGCCAGGCGCACCATCACCAGCTTGCCGTCGAGCACACGCTGGCGCACAAGCTGCGACTTGATCAAAAGCCCTTCCTCGCACAGATCGCGCAGCACAGGCGCGTCCGGCGCGAGCGCCAGCGCCGCGCAGAGCGTCTCCTCCCGCACCGGCCGGCCGCGCCCTTTCAGATACTCGAACACACGCCGCCGGTCTCCGTCCGCGCCGCCGGGCAGCACAGCGCCGCGGGGCAGCAGGTATTGATATTGCAGCCGCACGCCCGCGCCCGGCGGCAGCAGCGCGCGCACCGCGTCAAAATAGGTGCAGAACGTCGTTTCACGCAGCCAGCGCGCCAGCGCGAGCATCTCCGCGTCGAGCAACGGTTTTTCGTCGACAAGCGATGCAAGCGTTTTTGCCCGCTGCGGCGCCGGCCCGTCAGCCGTCTCCATCACAATGCCGAAGCGCGTGCGGTTGCCGGCGCCGAACGGAGCCGTCACGCGGCAACCGGGGCGCGCGTCCATACCGTCCGGAATCAGATATGTATAAATTTTATCAAACGACAGCGCAGCGTTTTCAACCGCTACACGCGCTACACGCGCCATCCGAAACGCCCTCCTTGCAACGCAAACCGCCTGTTAAAAAGCATCCAGCTTTTTTTGCAGCGCGTCAATAAACTGCCCGAGATGCACGCCGTCGACAAGCGCGTGGTGCGCCTGCACGGAAAACGGCAGCAGCAGGCGATCCCCAAGCCAAAACCAGCGCCCCCACGAGATCCTGGGGATTGCGTCGTCCCGGTCCAGGTTTTCGGCGTGCGTCAGCCCGGTAAAGCAGAGCCATGGAATCGCCGAGAGATACAGGCAGTCGTCGCGCGCCTCCTCATCGGGCAGGAAAAACCGCTCCCCCTGCCGCGCAATCGCCTCGCTGGTACGCTGCAAAAACACATCGAGCACGCCGCACAGCGGCACGCTGACATATTTATGCAGTGCGCCGCCGGCGCGCGGCTCGGTAAACGAGGGATGAAGCTCATCGTACAGCACAACCTGACCGCCCTTGATACGCATACGCAGTTCCGGAACCTCGTTGGCCGCGTGCGTCACAAAAAAGCCAAACGTATGGCTGAATGAAATCCCCCGTTTTTTGACGCGCGCATGAAAATGCGTCACGTCAAGCTGGACGCACACGCTGTACTGCGGACGGTCAAGCGAACGATAAAATTCGAACTGCTCCTTGCGCGGCCAACAGGCCAGATCGATGTACGCCGTCATGTCCGTTCCCTCCGCATTGCCAGCAGCCGGTCGAAGATTTCATCGGCAAGCGCATCCTTGCCCATCAGCGGCAGTTTCTCAGCGCCCGCCTTGGTTAAGAGCGTAACGGCATTCGTCGGCACGGCAAAGCCAGCGCCCGGTTCATTCAGGTTGTTTGCCACGATCATATCGGCATGTTTCTTTTCCAGCTTCTCCTGCGAATGCGCAACAAGGTCGCGCGTCTCCATTGAAAACCCGCAGAGCACCTGCCCCGGCGCGCGCGTCTGTCCAAGGTACGCCAGGATATCGCGCGTGCGCTCCAATTCCAGCGTCATCCCCTCGGACGCGCCCTTTTTGATCTTGTCGGCCGCCGCGGTCCTGGGCCTGAAATCAGCGACAGCCGCACATTTCACAATGATATCCTGTACAGAAGCGCGCGACGCGACCGCTTCAAACATCTCCTGCGCTGATTCAACCGGTACGGCTTCGACACCCTGCGGAACAGCGAGCGCCGTCGGCCCGGTCACGAGTGTGACGGCCGCCCCGCGGCGGCTGGCGGCGGCGGCTACCTCATAACCCATGCGCCCGGTGGAGCGGTTGCTCAAAAAACGTACCGGGTCGACTGCCTCACGTGTCGGGCCTGCCGTGACCAGCACGCGCAGCCCAGCCATATCCTGCGGCGCCAGCGCGCGGCGTACCGCCTCGAACAGCACCGCCGGCGCGGGCAGCCGCCCGCGCCCCGTATCGCCGCAGGCGAGCAGGCCGCTGTCCGGCTCGAGCACCGTCACGCCGAAGCGGCGCAGCGTCTCCAGATTGCGCTGCGTGATGGGGTTGTCGTACATCCCGGTGTTCATCGCAGGCGCAACCAGCTTGGGGCAACGCGCCGCAAGCAGCGTCGTCGTGAGCATATCGTCGGCAATTCCAGCCGCCATTTTCGCAATCACATTCGCCGTGGCGGGCGCGACAATGAATACATCCGCTTTTTTCGCCAGCGACACATGTTCGACATTGTACTCAAAATTGCGGTCAAACGTATCGATCGCAACGCGGTTGTTGACGAGCGTCTCAAAAGTCAGCGGCGTCACAAACTGCGCCGCATTCCCTGTCATAATGACGTGCACATCGGCCGCCGTCTTGCCAAGATCGCTGGCAAGCTGCGCAGCCTTGTATGCGGCGATGCCCCCGCTTACGCCCAAAACAATCGTTTTGCCTTCAAACATGGCTATCCTCCCACCGCCCGGCTGCATCTCCGGGCCTGTCAAAACAAAAAAGCCCTGTACACGACAGGGCCCTGTATCCGTTATTCCGAAATCTGAGAAACGTGGCCCACTTTGATCTTGCCGCCGGCAAATTCCTCGACAGCCTTCTGGACCGGCTTTTCCTCATTCAGGGAGTGTTCCTCCTCCTGCTCCTGCGCGATCTCACGCGCGCGCTTTGCAACCGCGACGACAAAAGAATAATAATTATCGCCCGGCTTGATAATTGAATTGATGGAGGGCCTAAGCATACTCATGAAATTCACACACCTTATCAATCATAGTTTGCATATAGTTCGTCCGGCATTTCGACGCGCAGATAATCGCGTCCAACTGCGCGCGCGCTTTGTCGGCGTCGTCGTTGACAATCACATAATCGTACTGCGCCGCATAGGAAAGCTCCAGCCGCGCGGCCGCGAGCCGCCGCTCGACCACCTCGGCCGTCTCGGTATTGCGCCCGGTCAGGCGTTCCCGCAGCGTCTCATACGACGGCGGCAGGACAAAAATGAACACGGCCTGCGGAAATGTCCGGCGGACCTTCATCGCCCCCTGCACCTCGATCTCCAACAGGACGTTGCGGCCCGCGGCGAGCTGCGTCTCGACAGCAGCGCGCGGCGTGCCATAGCAATTTCCGCTGTATTCGGCATATTCGAGCAAGCCGCCGCCGGCGGCCAGCTCGTCAAACCGCTCGCGCGTTATAAACGAATAATCGATCCCGTCGCGTTCGCCTGGGCGCGGCGCGCGCGTCGTCACGGAGACGGAAAGAACCGTCTCCGGATGCGCCGCCAGGTACGGCGCAAGGATCGTCCCCTTGCCGACGCCCGACGGGCCGGAATAAACGATCAAAAGTCCCGGCTGCATAGCTTCACTCATCGTCCTCAACCTCGTCGTCCTCGTCGACCAGGCGGTTTGCAACCGTCTCCGGCTGCACCGCGGACAGGATCACATGATCCGAATCCGTAATAATGACCGCGCGGGTCCGGCGTCCATAGGTCGCGTCGACCAGCGTCCCGCGGTCGCGCGCATCCTGGATAATCCGCTTGATCGGCGCCGATTCAGGGCTGACAATCGCCACCAAACGGTTGGCGCACACCATATTGCCAAATCCGATATTGATCAGTTTCATACAAATGCTCCCCTCCGCCGTTCCACGCCGTTGTACTCAAGATATCCGGCGCGGCGGTCCGGTTTTTTGTCTGCTAAAAGATCGCGGCTGTGTTATTCAATATTCTGAATTTGTTCACGGATTTTTTCGATATCGCTTTTGATTTCCACAACGACCTGCGCGGTCGCGGCATCCTGCGCCTTCGAACCGATTGTATTAGCCTCGCGGTTCATCTCCTGCACAAGAAAATCGAGCTTGCGCCCGATCGGTCCGTTAAACGCCCCCAGGATATCGCGGAACGACGCAATATGGCTGCGCAGGCGCACCGTCTCCTCATCGACGGCGATCTTGTCTGCAAAGATGGCCGCTTCGGTGACGATACGCGTCTCATCGATCTGGCGATCCTCCAAAACCTCCCGGATCTTCGCCGTCAGACGTTCGCGGTATGCAGCCTCGGTGCGGGGCGACTGCTCCGCCACCGCCGCGACCCGCGATTCAATGCTTTCAAGACGTTCGAGAATATCTGCTTTTAGGCGTTCGCCTTCCGTTGCGCGCATGGCAATAAACCGTTCAATCGCCCCGTCGGCCACCAGCCGGACCTCGGTCCAGATTGTCTCCTCATCCTCCTGCACGCGATGCACGGAAAACAAGTCGGAAAACCTCATCAGCGAAGAAACCGTCAAGTCATCCTGAAGGCTCAGCTTCTCCCCTGTAACGCGCATCGCATTGATATAGGAAGCGGCCAGCTCGTGGTTGATATCAACAGCCGTATGCGCGGCGCCGGTATCGACAACCGTCACGCCGGCCTCAACTTTTCCTCTTGAAATTTTACCCTGCAAATATCCTTTGAGTTTTTCTTCCAGATATCCAAACGCACGCGGCACGCGTGCGGAAAATTCAAAGTAACGGTGATTGACCGACTTGATTTCAACTGTGATATCACGGCCATCTATAGATTGCTGCGACCGGCCGTAGCCTGTCATGCTTGTAACCATGGACCCAACCTCTCCTTTGTGAGCGGGCCATGTTTGGCCTCACATCTTAATATTCCTATTTTACTTGTATTTTACTAATTTGTCAACGCACGGCTGCCTGAAACATAAAAGCTCCTCAAACCGGACAAATCTCCACATTTTATGCCTTCTGTCTGCGCATTCTTCTGTCCATGAAGCCTTGAGGGGCGCGTCCCAAAGGACGCGCCCCTCTTATACCTCTATCAGACGGGATGCACTTTGCTTGCCTTATCGCCATGCTTGCCATCCACGCCATACTTTTTGTTCTTGCGGGATTCAAAGAACTTGGGGGCCACCTGCGGGAACATCGCCATTGTGAGGATGTCCTCCTCCTGCTCGAGATATTCAGGCGGGAACCCGGCGCGCAGCTTCTCCATCTCCGGCTCGATCAGATCGGCCGGGCGGCACTCGATCGGCTCCTCGTCGCCCAGGATCTTCTTACGAAACGCGGGATCGATCGGGGCCGGCGTCCTGCCGTATTCACCCTTGACAAGCCCTTTGAATTCCTTTGTAACCATCTTGTACCGCTCGCCCATGATCACATTGAACACAGCCTGCGTACCCACGATCTGGGAGGTCGGTGTGACAAGCGGCGGATAGCCGGCGTCCTTGCGGACATTCGGGACCTCGCGCAGAACGTCCTCGAATTTGTCCTCCTTGCCGGCCTGCTTGAGCTGCGAAACCAGGTTTGACAGCATGCCGCCCGGCACCTGGTAAACAAGCGTATTAGCATCGACGCCCATAACCTTCGGATTAAGCAGTCCCTCCGACAGATATTTTTCACGCAGCTTGGCGAAATGCGCCCGCACAACATCGAGTTTTTTCAAATCAAGCCCCGTGTCATACGGCGTTCCCTCAAGCGCCGCAACCATCGATTCGGTCGCCGCATGGGACGTGCCCATCGCAAGCGGCGACATGGCTGTGTCGATGATGTCGCAGCCGGCCTCGATGCTCTTGAGCAGCGACATCGAGGCAAGCCCGGAAGTATAATGCGTATGCAGGTTGACCGGGATCTTTACCGCCTTTTTCAGCGCCGCAGTCAGCTCATAGGCAACCGACGGCGTAATCAGCGCCGCCATGTCCTTGATACAGATCGAATCCGCGCCCGCGTCCTCAAGCTGTTTGGCATACTTGACGAAATATTCGACATTGTGCACCGGCGACAGCGTGTAGGAAATCGCTGCCTGCATGTGCGCGCTCGTCTTTTTTGTCGCCTTGATCGACGCCTCCAGATTGCGGATGTCGTTAAGCGCGTCGAAAATACGGATGATATCGATTCCGTTGTCGACCGATTTCTTTACAAAATATTCAACCGCATCATCAGCATAGTGGCGGTAGCCGAGCATATTTTGTCCGCGGAACAGCATTTGCAGCTTTGTGTTCGGCATATTTTTGCGGATCACACGCAGCCGCTCCCACGGGTCCTCGTCGAGAAAACGGATACACGCGTCAAACGTGGCGCCGCCCCAGCATTCGCAGGAATAAAAGCCGACCTCATCCATCGCGGGCAGGATTGGAAGCATCTCGTCGAGACGCATACGCGTCGCGATCAGGGATTGATGCGCGTCGCGCAGGATGGTTTCACAAATTTTTACCTTCTGAGCCATTGATGTTTCGCCCCCTTAACCGATGGAGATCAGCAGATCATCGGAGTTGACGGCATCGCCCTTCTTGACATGAACGCCGACAACCGTGCCGGTGGCCGGGCTGAAGATCTCGTTTTCCATCTTCATCGCTTCCAGCATGAGCAGCAGGTCGTTCGCCTCGACATGGTCGCCCTCCTTGACCTTGATATCAAGAATGTTGCCGGGCATCGGGGCCGTGACCTTTGTCGCGCCGGCCGCAGGGGCGGCGGAGGGGGCAGGGGCAGGGGCCGGGGCTGCAGGAGCGGCCGCGGGCGCGGCGGCAGGAGCCGGCGCGGGGGCAGCCGGAGCCGGTGCAGCGTATCCAACCGGAGACGGAACCGGCGACGGGATCGCGGACGGCATCGCGGCAGGGACGGGCGCCGGAGCCGGCGCGCCGGGAGCCATTTCATCAACCTGAACATCATACGCTCTGCCGTTAACAACTATATTAAACCGTTTCATAACAAATTTGCCTCCTTATAATGATCGGGGTCCGCCGCATCGGCCGGCAGCCCATGTGTGGGGCGGCATACCCGCCGCTGCTGATACAGGATCGCGCGCCGCGCGGGCGCAGTTACATCGGGATATTGGCGTGCTTTTTCGGCAGCCTGCTCACGCGCTTGCCAATCAGCATATCAATGGCAGAAACAACAGCTGCACGGGTATTGGCCGGATCGACCACATCGTCAATATGTCCCTTTGCGGCGGCCGCCACAGCGCCCGCCTCATTGGCCGCATACTCAGCTTCCACCTGCGCGCGCGTCTTATCCTTTGTGATCTTGTCGCCTTCCATGAAGGCAACGGCCGTCGCCGGGGAAAGCGCGCTGATCACAGCGTCAGGCCATGCGACGGCATAATCGGCGTTCGCACCGCGACCAGCCAGAGCGACATAGGCGGAACCGTACGCCGCGCCGCAGATCACAGCGATTTTCGGCGTGGTCGCCTCAGCATAAACATGCGCCAGCTTTGCGACCTCGCGCACACCGCCGCGGAACGCATGGCCGTTTACTGCGGCGAACCCGGCGCAGTTGACAAATGTAACAACCGGAATCTGGAACGAATCACAGATCGCAACAAAACGCGCAATCTTACTGCTGCCGTTCGAACAGACCTTGCCTGAATCAGAAGCCGCTACAAATCCAACCGTCGAGCCGGCCACTGTACCCAGCGCGACATGCACGCCGCACTTTGTGAAATCTTTTTGAAGCTCGATCACGCTGCCCGCATCGGCAACACTGCCGATGATCTTCATCATATCCGCCTTGTCCATCGCCTTGGCGGCTGCTTCCAAAGCAGCGTCCGCTCCGTCCGCTTCCCTGAATTCACACAGCGGCAGGGCCGAAAGGTTGTTGGAGGGCAAAAGCGCGATCAACCTACGCGCCGCTGCGACAGCGGCGGCATCATCCTTCTCAACAAGATGCGCCACGCCCGACAGCGCAGCGTTCTTCGCGCCGCACGCCTCATCGCCGGGGGAAAGAAACAGCTCCGCCTGCTCGCTGATCACTACGAAATCCGCCGAAGCCGCGATCATCGCCGCACAGCCGGCGCATGGACCGAGCACCACGGAAACCTGCGGGACAACACCGGAAAGGTTGTTCGTCCAGCAGAGCATATCGCCGTAGGCGGCCATCGCGTCCAGTCCTTCGTCGATTGCCGCGCCGTTGGAATCATAAATACCAACAACCGGCGCGCCGGTCTTGAGCGCCAGCTCGTAAATCTTTTTAATTTTGGAGCCGTGTGCCGCACCGACCGCGCCGTTGCGCACGGAGGTGTCCTGTGCGAACGCGTAAACCGGGCTGCCGTCCACAAGCCCATAGCCTGTGATAACGCCCGCGCCGTCGCAGCCGTTTTTGACCAGAGCGCCAACCTCGACAAAAGTGTCGGAGTCAAAGAGGGCCGCCATCCGCTTGCGGGCTGCCGTGTCCTTGAGCGCGTCCTTGCGGGCGTCGTCCAGTGGCATCGCCTTGTCACTCATGTTTTTATCCTCCTATCTGATTCGTCATCCACACAAACGGAATTTTGTGTGGACGCCCGCCCGGCCGGACGGGGAAAAATGCAACAAAATTTAAAATCTTATGTGGACTTTCCACATTCTTGGTTTTGAAAACATCAAAATCTAACCATTTTAAAGTATACACGCTTCAAACTCAAATAACAAGCATTAATTGCGTTTTTTTGATGATTTTTTAACGAAGATATTTTGCCCTTAAAAATCCCCCTGCCTGCGGCTGCCGGACGTGCAGTTTTTGCGCGCAAAAAACGCGTCGAGTGAAAACGGCGCATCCGCCTCATATCCAAGCTTCGTCAGCGCCAACCGCAGCTCCGGCGCAAGGCCTGCGCCGATCCTGGCCGTCTTTGTGCCTGTCCTCGACACAGCCGCGAACGCGGCCCGCGCCATCCCGTCGATAAGCCCCGCGTCCATACGCCGCCCTGTGTCGGCGCCGCATAGTGTGACACAGCCGCCAGCCATCGAAAAAGCCGCTGTTGCGAGCACATCGCCGCCCTGAAACACCCCGTAGGCGAACGCGCCCTGCTCCGGCGCTCCAAGGCTGTCGCAGACGCGCGCGGCCAGGCGCGCGTCCGCGATCCGTTTAATTGTCAGCATAAAAACCACCCACTCCGCCGCACAAAGCGGCAAAACTATGAATCAAACGCCTTCCCGGGCTGATTGCATGTATTTATTCCCCGCTATTACAAACCGCCTTACAAAGGCAGGGTAACCGGCGATTTTCCTCTTTCCCTGCCCCGGCCATGGTATGCGCCGCATATAAAAATAACCGGCGGGCGGCCGCGCGGCCCGCCTGCCGGTGTTTCACTCGGACAGTCCGCCCGCCTGCTTTTTCGACGCAGCATTGCGCAACGCGGCCACCTCCCCCGGACGCAGCTCGCGCCACTGTCCGGGCTGAAGCATGCCGAGCTTGAGCGGACCGACCGATGTGCGTTTGAGTCGCGCGACTTCAAGCCCGACCGCCTCGCACATGCGGCGCACCTGCCGGTTGCGTCCCTCCTGGATGGTGATCTGCAAAACAACACGCCCATCCTGCTTTTCAAGCACAAGCACCGTCGCCGGAAGCGTCATGCGCCCGTCGAGCATCACACCCGCGGACATCTTCGCAGCCTGCTCGTCCGAGACATCCGGGTGCACCGTCACGCGGTACGTCTTGGAGATATGGTTCGACGGGTGCATCACAAGGTTGGCAAACGCGCCGTCATTTGTAAGTAAAAGCAGCCCCTCGCTATTGCGGTCGAGACGCCCCACCGGATAGACGTGCGCGGGCGCATCCTTTACAAGATCAGTCACGCACCGCCGTCCAAGCTCATCCGATGTGGTTGTAACAAAGCCGCGCGGCTTATGGAGCATGATATACACGTTCTGTTTCTTTTTGCGAAGCTGCACGCGCACGCCGTCGATCGCGATCACGTCGCGCGCCGGGTCGACCGGGTTGCCTGGCTGGGCGGGATGGCCGTTGACCGTAACGCGTCCCTGCGCGATCGCCTCCTCGGCCTTGCGGCGCGACATAACTCCATTTTCAGAAAGCACCTTTTGGATGCGGATACCGTTTACTTTTGCCATGATGTCCTCCGTTTTCACTCATTCCAATCCGCCGCCCGTCATCCGCCAAACAGGCGTGTGAATAACGGCGTTTTTCCTTTTACCGCCGCGACATCATCTGCCGCCGTCAGCGTCACATCCGCAACAGGCTGGCCGCCGACAGAAAACAGCGCGTGCCCCACTACGTCGCCCGCCTGCACCGGCGCGTATAAAAACGGCTCGGCTGTGACCGTCACATCCAGCCGCTCGCCGGGCAGCAGCGCGACCGGTTCCGGCTCCTCAAATGTCACGGCGGCATACGTCTGCGTCCCGCCCGTCACAGGCAGGTCCGCCGCCGGGATCATCTCACCGGGCGCGGTCTGCGTCAGCGCCCCAAAGTAGTGTTCATAAAGCTTTATATGCTCGTTCCAGTCGTCGGGGCAGTTGAGCGTCACGACGATCAGGCGCACGCCGCCGCGCTGGGCATACGACACCAGGCAACGGCCAGCCGCATCCGTAAACCCGGTTTTGACGCCCGCCGCATCGGGATAGAGCTTTAAAAGCCTGTTGTGGTTGGAAAGCCAACGGTCGGCCGGCGGATTGCCAAAGCATACCTTTGCGCTTTTCTGGGAGCAGATTTCGGCAAAGCGCGGATTTGAGAGCGCCTCGCGCGTCAGCAGCGCCATATCATAGGCGCTTGAGTAATGCGCGTTGTCGTCCAGCCCGCTCGGTGTGACAAAATGAGAATCTTCCATCCCCAGTTCGGCGGCGCGCTCGTTCATCATCCGCGCAAACGCCTCCTTGCTGCCCGCGATGCGCACAGCGGCCGCGTTGGCAGCGTCGTTGCCCGACGGCAGCATCATCCCATAGGCGAGCGCCGAAAGCGTCACACGGTCGCCGACGCGCAGCCCCATCGACGACCCTTCGACACGGATTGCATCCGGGTCCACGGTGAACCATTCGTCCTGGCCGTCCTGCTCCAGCGTCAGCAGCGTGCTCATGATCTTTGTCGTCGAAGCCATCGGCAGACGCGCGTTGGCGTTTTTAGCAAACAGCACGCGCCCGGTCGCGGCGTCGAGTACGACGGCCGCTTTGGCTTTTGTGTCAAGACCAAGCGTGTCGGGAATCGACTGCGCGACCGCCGGCGCGGCGTCGAGGGCGCGCACATCTGTCAGGCGCACGCATATAAACAGCGCCGCGAATGCCGCCAGCAAAAGGATCGCCCGTTTCAGCATCACATCACCCGCACCTGGAACCTGCCGCCCCACCCGCAGCGGATGTTTCAAACAGCTTCCGAATTTCGATACAGGTCATTTTATGCCGCGCGCGCGCACGAAATTACCCCTTGCTTTCCCCGCCGTCCGCTTCGATATGCGCACGGCGCTCTTTTTTATCCCGTTTGGCAAACAGCTCGGCGAACTTATCGACCATCTCCGGCGCCATGGTGACGATGCGGTCGGCGGTCGTCTTGCTGTCGTTCATCTGCAAAAGCTCCACATGCCCGTCCTTGATGACAAGGAACGCGATCGGCTGCACCGAAACGCCGCCGCCGGCGCCGCCGCCGAACTGGCCGGCCTGCTTGATGGTCGGGATATCCGAACCGCCGGAGGCGAAGCCGAAGCTTACCTTGGAAACCGGGATGATCACGGTCCCGTCGGGCGTGGTGATCGCCTCGCCGACAACGGTGTCCGCGTCGACGAGCGTGCGCAGGTTTTGAAGCGAGCTGTCCATCAGTTCGCTGATTGGATGCTTTTCATTGCTCATGGAAAGAACCTCCTTTTACAGTTCACCGGCCGCGCGCGCCTGTTCCGGCCTTTGGCTGGGACGCCTGTTCGCGCCGTGTTTTCACTTTTTCACGGACGGCCTGCCTTTTTACAGTCTTGACAAGAAACGCCGCGCCAATCCGCACGGCGGCGGCGGCGGCGACAATCGGCAGCAGCCGGCCGCGCGCCTCAAACTGCCAGGAACCCTCCTGCGCCATAAAATTCGGCGTGATGAGGATATCCGGCTTTTTCAGGTTGAACAGCCCGCGCGCCGCCGTATACGCCGTATAGATAAGCGCGTTCATATGGCCGAAAGCAATCGCGGTCTGGGCCGCGTCGTCCTCCGCGACGACGACGCGCAGGCGCACACGGTAGACGCGCACATGCCGCAAAAGCATCTTCGTGCCGCCGCCGAGCGACGCGACGAAGTCCATTGCCGCACCAATGATCGCCGCGAAATCCCACTTCTCCTTCTTTGCGGGCGCGGCAGGCATCTGCTCCTTTTGCTTCTTTTGTTTTTTCTTCGCACGCGACCGCTTCTTTTGCTTCTTCCCCAATAGCTGCCGCCGGTAAAACAACCAGCGCACATACGCCTCGCCCGGGGCGTCCGAGCTAAAACGCGCCGACCCGACGATCGGGATGCACAATAGCAGCAGCAAAAGCGCCAGAATCGCCAAAAGCACAAATCCGACCACCGCCATTGCGGTCCCTCCCATCCGTTATACCGGCCCGGTTTCCTCCAGTTCGCCGAATGCGACCTGACCCTCGAGCACATCGTCCGGCGGCGCGTCCTCATCGGTGGACGGAAGCGCCGGCAGCTTATCGAGGCTTTCCAGGCCGAAGCAGCGCAGAAAATCCGGCGTCGTGCGGTAGGCAATCGGCCGTCCGGGCAGATCGAGCCGACCCGCCTCCTCGATCAGCGACTTTTCGATCAGGGAATTGACGACGCCGGAGCTGTCGACGCCGCGCACCTGTTCAATAAACGCGCGCGTCACTGGCTGGTTGTAGGCGATGACAGCCAGCACCTCCAGCGCTGCCTGCGAAAGCGGCGCGCTGCGGCGCAATTCCAGCGCCGCGCGGATAACCGCCGCATAGTCGGACGACGTGCACAGCTGGAGCCGGTCGCCCAGGCGCAGCACCTCGAACGGCATCCCAGCGTCGGCGAGCGCGTCGCGCAGATGCGGCACATAGCGCAGGACCGTTTCCTCGTCCGCGCCGATAGCCTGCGCCACGCGCGATACCTCGACCGCCTCGCCGCCCGCAAACAGAATGGCGAGTATTTGTTTCTGCGGCAAATCGATCATGTCGGCGCCTCCTGTTGCTGCCTTGCCCGGCCGCCGCGCTCAAACGAAACCTGGCCGCCGTCGACCGTGATGCGGCGCGCCTTGACAAGCTCCAGCACCGCCAGAAACGTAGCGACAAGCTCGCTGCGGTCCGTGCTGGTCAAAAACAGGCTCTCATACGGCGCGCTGCCTGTCCGGTAAAGCCCGCGCAGGATATGCAGAATCCGGCTGCCGACCGATACAACGCGGCGCGCCACAATTCCTGAAAAGGCGCGCACCGGCGGCGGCAGCCGCCGAGCGCCGCGCCCGGCCGCATCGCGGTACGCGTCATAGAGGATCTGAGGGGAATGCGTCAGCCTGTACGAATGGTCAGCCGGCAGCTTCATCGGTTGCCGCGCGAAATTCAGATATAACCGGCTGAGCGCACCAAGCTGCGCAGCCACCCGCTGACAGACCTGGTACTCCAAAAGCTGTCCCTGCAATTCGGCCTTGAGCTTGACGCCCTCCTCCTCGTGGCGCGGCAGCAGCATCGCTGTTTTGATATATACAAGCCGGGCGGCCATCTCCAGAAATTCGCTGGCGATTTCCAGGTCGTCCTGCCCCATCGCGTCAATATAGGCCAGATACTGCTCGAGCAACGCCGAAATCTCAATATCGCAGATATCGAGCTTATGCTTTTGAATCAGATACAAAAGCAGATCGAGCGGGCCTTCAAATTCGCCCGTCTTAAACTGAGGCTTTTCCATGCTCACAGGATCATCCCCGCGATCACATTAACAAAGCCGGTCAGAAAATTCAGCCCCTTAAACAGCAGGTTGCTCAGGAACATCAGCGGTACATTGAGCGCGCCGCTCACGACGAGTACTAGCAGAACGATGTAGATGACCTGCTGGTACTGGCGCACCTTGTACTCCCATTTGGCCGGTACAAAAAAGGTGAGGATGGAAAAGCCGTCGAGCGGCGGCACCGGCAGAAGGTTAAACACCGCGAGAGATACATTGATAGACGCCATTGTGATGAAAACCCATTCCAAAATCGCCAGCGCCCCGCCTGTATTCGTCACCAGGATAACAACCATCAAAATTTTGGCGGCCAGCAGCGAAAGCAGCGCCAGGATCACATTGGCAGCCGGACCGGCCAGCGACGTGAGCGCCATGCCCGCGCGCATGGAAATGCGGCGGTCAAAGCGCCGCGGATCGACCGGCACAGGCTTGGCCCACCCGAACCGCTGCGTCAAAATCAGCATCAGCGCGCCGATTGGGTCGAGATGGCGCAGGGGATTCAGATCAAGCCTTCCCTGGCGCGCGGCTGTGTCGTCTCCAAGCTTATACGCCATCCAGGCATGGGCAAATTCATGCGCCGGCAGCGATGTAACCAGCACGATCAATGTCACAAAAAAAGTCTGCATATCAAAAATTCCCATATCCGCGCCTTTCCGGGAGAGGATGTACCCCGCTCCCCATCCTTCATAATGGTAATGATCATGGATTATTATACCGATTCCCGACGTAAAATACAAGCGGATTCGCCCGAAATCAGCGCGCCGTGCTGTCAAAATGAAAATTTTGCAAAAAAGCCCTTGCATTCATCCGGCAAATCTGATAGAATACCACTGTTGACTTTAAAAACAGAATGGAAAAGATAGAGGAGGTGCAGAACATGGCAAAATGCGATATCTGCGGTAAAGGCGTAACGTTCGGAATCAGGGTTTCTCACTCGCACAGGCGCTCCAACAGGGCGTGGAAGCCCAACGTACAGCGCGTCAAGGCGCTTGTAGACGGGACCCCCCGCCACATCTATGCCTGCACCCGCTGCCTGCGTTCCGATAAGGTCCAGCGCGCGCTGTAAGCCAACTGCAATTTGAGAGGACGCCGCAAAGCGGCGTCCTTTTTGTATCCGCGGCGCACTTCCTGCATTTGCGACAGCATGGCGTGCTATGATATTTCTGGCTGTTTGGCCGCCCTTGTTTTCAGGGTAAGGCCCTGACGGCTGATAAAAAAAGAGGTAAGAGGTAATTGGCATGCGAAAAGCATTGATCACCGGAGCAAGCTCCGGTCTTGGGCGTGATCTGGCGCGGGTTCTCAGCGGACGCGGCTACGATCTGATTCTCGTCGCGCGCCGCCGCGACCGGCTCGAGGCGCTCGCGCGCACGCTGCCGACTAAGGCGCACATCATCTGCGCGGACCTGTCAGACGCCGGCCGCTGCAAAGCTCTGTACGATGAAACGCGCAGCGAACGCATCGACCTGCTTATCAACAACGCCGGGTTCGGCCAGTTCGGCGCCTTCTGCGAAACGCAGCTCGATACGGAGCTGCGGATGATCGATACAAACATCCGCGCCGTGCATATACTGACCAAACTGTTCCTGCGCGATTTGATCGCACGGGACAGCGGTTATATTCTCAATGTGGCCTCGATGGCCGGTTTTATGCCGGGTCCCGGCATGGCCTGCTACTACGCGACAAAAGCGTATGTCCTGCGCCTGACGCAGTCGATTAGCGAGGAGCTGCGCCGCCGCAAGAGTGCCGTCTATATCGGCGCGCTCTGTCCCGGCCCAGTCGACACGGAGTTTGGCGCAACGGCCGATGTGCATTTTCGCATGCCGTCTCTGCCGAGCGTCGAGGTCGCATCCTATGCGGTCGATCAGATGTTCCGCCGCAAGCGGCTGATCATCCCCGGCAAGCCGATGAAAATCATGAAGTTCGCCGCTCGCCTCGCTCCGGAATCGCTGCTTGCGCGTGCCTGCGGGTTCGTAAACCACTCCCGGCATTTTTGAAAAAAGCCTCAGCAAAAAACTTCATACCTTTTTTGAAAAAAGGTATGCCAAAAAACTTTCCGGCCTTTTTGAAAAAGGCCTCGGCGAAAAACTTTAGTCGGCTGCGCCGCGAACAGTGGGGCGGGCGCTGCGCTGATACAGGCTGCGCCGCCAACAATGGAGCGGGCGCTGTGTTTATACAGGCTGCACCTGCCCCAGGGTTGGGTCCATGGGATAGGGGCGGCCCGTCTCTGTCCCGTGAGGCGCGAAAAGGGGCGCTGCCGTATCCTCACAAAATAAAACATCCGCCGCAGGTTAGGGCTTGTTTGAAAATAGAGGAATTGCCGGATTTTTCGCAGACAGCAGGAGAATACAAGGCAAAAAACACAGGAATCCTTTCGGATTCCGAGGCTTTTTAACGCTGGATTCACCGCTGTTTGTAGAAAAAGACGGTATTTCCGATTTTTCAAACAGCCCCTAGACGCGGCGGATGTTTTATTTTTTAAAGGCCCCTCTCTTAGCGGCTGAGGAGCCAAATGACCTCGGATTCATGCCGCTTGGGCCGGCCCATCAGGTCGCGGATCGCGGCGTCGGAACGCTTGCCCTCATACAGCACGGCGTAGACCTCCCGGATAATCGGCATCTCCACGCCGGCGCGCTGCGCCAGCTCCCAGGCGCATTTTGCCGCCGTGTAGCCCTCAACGGTCATCCCCACTTCGTCGATGGCCTCCTGTGCCGTTTTGCCCTGCCCGATCAGGATACCCGCGCGCCGGTTGCGCGAATGCATCGACGTGCAGGTTACGATCAAATCGCCGATGCCGGAAAGCCCCGCGAACGTCTCCGTCGACGCGCCCATCGCCACGCCCAGCCGCGCAATCTCGGTAATGCCGCGCGTCATCAGCGCCGCTTTCGAATTGTCGCCAAGCCCAAGCCCGTCAGCCGTGCCGGCCGCAAGCGCAATGACATTTTTCAGCGCGCCTCCGAGTTCGACGCCCGTCACATCGTCGTTGACATAAATGCGCAGCGTCGGGTTCATCAGCGTGTCTTGCACAAATTCCGCAGCCGCGCGGCTGCGCGACGCGGCGACAACCGTCGTCGGGACGCCGCGCGCAACCTCCTCGGCATGGGAAGGGCCGGAAAGGATGACGACGCTGTTTTCCGGCAGCTCCTCGCAGATCACCTGCGAGAGCGTTTTAAGCGTCCCTGTTTCAAATCCCTTTGACACGCATGTTACAACCGTATCACGGCCGATGCGTCCCTTGATGGACGCGCAGACGCCGCGCACGGCAAACGACGGCGTCGCCACGATCACCAGCGGCGCGCCAACCGTCTCCGGAAGCTCCCAAACCATATGGACCGCCTGCGGGATCTTCACGCCCGGCAGAAGCTTTTTATGCTCCCGCGCAGTGGACAGCGTCTCGATCTCCTCCTGAAACGGTGAATACAGCGTTACATCGTGCCCATTCTGCGCACACATGATGGCCAGGGCCGTGCCAAAGCCGCCCGCGCCGAGAATCAAAATTTCTGCCATACAGATCCTCCTGTCGTCAGCCTTCCTTTTTCTGCCCAAACCGGTATTCTGTCCCGGCGAGCAGGCGTTTGATATTTTCGCGGTGCATAAAAGCGCCCAGGCAGCTCATCAGCAGTGCGAACGCAAAGTTAAACAGAAGCGGCTGCCCCTCGATATAATTGATCAGCAGTGTGAAAAACGGAAACAGGATATACCCGATGATCACGGTGAGCGATACAATTTTTACGATGAATACAACCGGCAGGAGCAGCACGACTAACAGCGCAAACACAACCCAGTTGAGCATCAGCACAACGCCCAGGCTTGTGAGCACGCCCTTGCCGCCCTTAAAGCCGAAATACAGCGGGAACAGGTGGCCAAGCACCACGAAAAAGCCCGCGATATAGCCGCCGTCAAGCACTGTAATCCCCGCCAACGTAAAGATCATGCGTCCGACCGCCACGGCGACAATCCCCTTGCCGAAATCACCGAGCGCCGTAAAGGCCGCCATTTTTTTACCGTAATTGCGCAGGATATTCGTCATGCCGGCGTTGCCGCTGCCATGACGGCGCACGTCGTCCTGTGCGCCGACGCGCGAAACGATCACCGCAAAGCTCACGCTGCCGATCAGATAAGCCGCCAGCGCGACAATCGCCGCAAAAGACCAAAACTTCACGCTCAATGATATCACACCCCTTATCATCATTCCGTCGGTTTATGGGCGTTACCGTTTTTTATCGCCGCGCTCACGCACCACAATGCGGATTGGCGTACCGGACAGGCCGAATGTTTCACGGATCTGATTTTCCAGGTAACGCTGATAGGAAAAATGAAACAGCTCGCTGTTGTTGCAGAAAAATACAAACGTCGGCGGGCGTGTCGCCGCCTGCGTACAGAAATAGATGCGCAGGCGCTTTCCCTTATCCGTCGGCGGTTGTACGCGCGCCGTGGCCACGGACAGCATATCGTTGAGCCGTCCCGTGGAGATGCGCATCGCGTTCTGACTGTTAACATATTGTATCTGCTCAAACAGCTTATCGATACGCTGTCCCGTCATCGCCGAGATAAACAGAATCGGCGCGTAGGACATGAAGGAAAAATCCGTCTCCAGCTTTTTGCGGAACGTCTGCATCGTTTTGCCGTCCTTTTCAATCGCGTCCCACTTGTTGACGGCGACAATACAGCCCTTGCCGCGTTCATGCGCGTAGCCGGCGATCTTGCTGTCCTGTTCGGTAAAGCCGACCGTCGCGTCGATCATGATAACGCACACGTCGCTGCGGTCGACCGCCATATATGCGCGCAGCACGCTGTACCGCTCGATCTGCTCCTCGACGCGCGACTTGCGCCGGATGCCAGCCGTATCGATGAACACAAAACGGCCGTATTCGTTTTCGACAACCGTGTCGACGGCGTCGCGCGTTGTGCCCGCCATGTCGGAGACAATCGAACGCTCCTCGCCCGCCACGCGGTTGACAAGCGACGATTTGCCAACGTTCGGCTTGCCGATAACGGCGACCTTTACATACTCTTCGCCGTACTCGTCGGCGCGGTTAAAATCGATATGCGCATAACACGCATCGAGCAGGTCGCCGGTGCCGTGTCCATGCACGGACGACACGGCGATCGGGTCGCCGAGGCCGAGGTTGTAAAACTCGTAAAAATCGGGCGGCACATCGCCGAGACGGTCGCATTTATTGACCGCCAGCACCACAGGCTTGCCGCTTTTTTGCAGCATCACAGCGACGTCCTGATCGGTCGCCGTCACGCCTGACTGGATATCCGTCACAAGAATAATCACATCGGCGCTGTCGATGGCAAGCTGCGCCTGGCGGCGCATCTGCGAAAGGATTTTGTCAGTAGAATACGGCTCGATGCCGCCCGTATCGACAAGCATGACCGTCTTGGCGCGCCACTCGCATTCATAATAGACGCGATCGCGCGTCACGCCGGGCGTATCCTCCACGATGGATATGCGCGCACCCGCCAGCTTATTAAAAAGAGTCGATTTTCCCACGTTGGGCCGACCTACAATTGCAATCAATGGTTTACTCATCCGTCTGTTCCTTTCCGACGCCCGCCACGCGGGCTGTCAAGGGGGCTGTTGACCATCAAAACACCTCAGCCGCGCCCGGTCATCGCGTCATAGAGCGCGTAGCCGTCGTTGTCGACGGCGCAAAGCCTGACGCCAAGCGTTCTTTCTACCTCATCGGCCGTCACATCGTCCAGAAAACGGTCGCGTTCATGCCGCAGCATGACCGATGGGATCAGCAGCCGCCCGCCAATCGGCGCGCCGCCGAGCTGCCCGATCAGATCACGCCCGGTGATAAGCCCCGCCACAGTGATCGTCTCGCCGAAAAAGCGGTTGACGATTGGGCGCACGTCGACCGTCACGCCGGGATGGCGCTGCATCGCGCGCGCGGCCAGCCTTTTTAAAAGCGGCGCGGCGGCGACGCCAGTCGCCAGCGTGGCGCTGGCAGGCGCTGCGTCCTCGCCGTCGAGCGCGAGCGCCGAGGAAAATTCACTCTCCAAAAGCGTCAGCAGGCCGACGCCGTTGTCAAGCTGGTCAAAGTCGCCGTAATATTCGACGTCCGGGAGCGGGCGGCCCGCTATGAGAAAAAATTCGTCGGATGGATACGCCGTGCGCGCCGCGCCGCGCGCGATCTGGCGCGCGGCAAACCGTTCAATGATATCGATTGTGCGCGCCGCACCCTCGCTTGTAAAGGGCTTGAGAGCAGGCAGCCCGTCTCGGTACTTTGTCAGCCCGACCGGCACGCACGCGATGCTTTGGAGGTTCGGCCCGAGCGCGTCGAGGTCGCAAAGCGTCCGCTCGAGCGCCGCGCCGTCGTTCAGCCCCGGACACAGCACAAGCTGCGCGTTGACGCGGATACCGGCCCCGGTCAGGCGGCCGATATAGCGCAGGCTGCCGGCCGCATGAGGATTTTTCATAAGCTGTACGCGCAGCGCCGGGTCGGTTGTATGGACAGAAATATTGACCGGAGAGATGCGCATCTTTATAATACGGTCTATATCGGCATCCGTCAAGTTGGTCAGGGTAATATAATTGCCGAACAGAAACGACATGCGGCTGTCGTCATCCTTAAAATAGAGCGAATCGCGCATACCGGGCGGCATCTGATCGACGAAACAAAACACGCATTTGTTTTTGCAGGTATGCTGCCTGTCCATCAGATACGTTTCAAACTCCAGCCCGATGTCGTCGTATTCGCCCTTTGAAATGCGCGCGGTAAAGGGCTTGCCCGCGCGAAGCAGCTCAAGCGTGATGCGGCGGCTTGTCACATAGAAGCGGTAATCGAGCACATCGGCAATCGGATGCCTGTCGACGGCCAGCAGCGTATCTCCCGGACGGATGCCCGCACGCGCCGCGTATGACGCCGGCTCGACGCTTTGAATCAGGACTGGCATTTTTTTACACTCCCATGATGCGGCCTGTGCGCACAGATTCCACGGCCGCACGCCGCAGGCGGCGCGCGGCCGGTTTGCAATGCGTCTGTAAAACAAAAAGAGGCGGAATTCCTTCCGCCTCCATCGTCACCGGCGTGCTTACGCCTCGACCTTGATCACTTCACGATCCTTGTAGTAGCCGCAGCTCGGGCAAACCCTGTGGGGTGTTTTCAGTTCGCCGCAGTGAGTGCACTTCGAGAACGCGGGGGCCTCCAGCTTCCAGACGTTGGAACGTCTTTTGTTTTTGCGTGCTTTCGAGCTTTTCCTCTTTGGTACTGCCATCTTAGGGCGCCTCCTTTTCGTGGTCGTATGTCAGGACATACCGCGCCCGCAGGGCGCGGGCATTCTTTTTTTCACTTATTCGTCCAGCAGCTCCCGCAGCTTATCGAGCCGTGGGTCGCGCTGGGAGCGGTCGCAGCCGCAATCCCCTTCGTTGAGATTTGCGCCGCAGACAGGACAAAGCCCCTTGCAGCTTTCGACGCACAAGACCGAGGTGGGGAGTTCGAGGAGAATATCGGCGGTAGCCAGCTCTGCCAAATCAAGCTGCCCGTCCGATACTACTATATACTCATCGTTGTCCTCACGGTTCAGGGATAAAACCGCCGTGTGCGTGAATTCCAGATGCTGCGGGCGCGACAGCGGCGTAAGACACCGATCGCATACCGCGCCGAGCACGAAATCCGCCTGATAGCCAATGCTGACGATCCCCGCGCGGTTCTGCGCGCGCCCGGCGATCCTGACAGGGCCTTCAAACAGCCTGTCCCCGTGCCGCTTCACGTCCGCAAGGTCCACTTCGCCGGAAAAATCCTGCGCGCGGCCTGGATTGTCAAACAGCTCGGAAAGATCGACCTTCATACTGCATACTCCGTTCAGGGTTCGATACTCAGGGACTGCATTTGCGAATTTGGACCCACTGCCCCCCGCAAATGTCACGAAGTTTATTATACCCAATTTTGTATTGCCTGTCAAGATCTTCCCCATAAAACTTCACGGCGGTCCGTACACCGCGATGAACGCAAAACCACCTGCGCGCAAAGGGCTGCCGCATCGCATCCGGCCGCCTGTCAGGGGCAGGCAGACGGCGGGGAGAACTTTTTTTCTGCGCAGAAGCACAGGGAAAAACCGCCGCGCCGCATTTTCATGCGGCGCGGCGGCAGATTATCCCGTTGTATCGCGCGGCTCAGATGATATACTGGTGCACGCGCTCAGGCAGGTCGGATTTATCGCAGGAGACTGTAAACGTCATCGTCGCGCCGTTTTCGCCGAGCAGCTTGGCCAAACGGTCGATCATAACGGCAAACGCCTCGAAATCCTTGCCGCCGATTTTGAACGTGGCGTCGACGAACACCTCGGTAATATCGTAATTGCCTGCGAACAGGCCGCTGAAAAAGCCATAGAACATTTCAAAGCCGGAGACGGCGTAATCCTCAATATCGATCAAACGCGCCTGATGGCTTACGTCAAATTTGAGCGTGTTGCCCTTTTCAACGCAGACCACGTTTCCTTTCGAGGTTTTAACGGCGTCGTTGACCATGTCGATCAGCCTTTTGGTTTTGCCGGAACCCTTGTTGCCGACGATCAGCTTAATCATATGAAATTCCTCCCAATATATAAATTTTGGAATCCTGCTGCTTTTCTGTGTCAGCCGAGCTGCGCCTCCAGCGCCGCCCGCTCACTCTCATAGCCCGGCTTGCCGAGCAGTGCGAACATATTTTTCTTATAGCTCTCAACGCCCGGCTGGTCAAATGGATTGACGCCGAGCAGATAGCCGCTGATTGCACACGCCTTTTCAAAGAAATAAACCATATAGCCGAATTCATGCTCGTTGATTTCGGGCACCTCAAGGAGCATATTCGGGACGCCGCCCTGCGTATGCGCCAGCACCGTACCCTGCATCGCCTTGCGGTTGACAACCGACATGTTCTGATTCGACAGGAAATTCAACCCGTCCAGATTTTCCGGATCGTCCTTCACAAAGAACTCTTTCGACGGCTTCTGGATATCGACAACCGTCTCAAAGAGCATCCGGCTGCCCTCCTGGATAAACTGACCCATCGAATGCAGATCGGTCGAAAAGACGACGGACGCCGGGAAAATCCCCTTCTGGTCCTTGCCCTCGCTCTCGCCAAAAAGCTGCTTATACCATTCGTTCATCATCGCAAACGCAGGCTCGTAGCTGACAAGCAGCTCGACCGCCTTGCCCTTGCGGTAAAGGATGTTGCGGTAAGCGGCGTACTTGTAGCAGTCGTTTGTGCACAGATCGTCGTTGTCGAGCGCCTTCATCGCATCGGCCGCGCCAGCCATGACGGCGTCGATATCGATGCCCGCGACAGCCATCGGCAGCAGGCCCACGGCCGTCAGCACGGAGTAGCGGCCGCCGACATCGTCGGCGATCACAAACGTCTCGTACCCTTCGCGGTCGGACAGCTCTTTGAGCGTGCCGCGCGCCTTGTCGGTCGTCGCGTAAATGCGGCTTTTCGCGCCGTCGCGGCCGTACTGCTGCTCAAGCAGCTCACGGAACACACGGAACGCGAGCGCCGGCTCGGTCGTGGTGCCGGATTTGGAGATAATGTTCACCGAAACGCGCTTGCCTTCGCACAGCGCGAGGATTGTGTTCAGATAATCGGGGCTGATGCTGTTGCCGACAAAATAGATGTCGGGCGTGTCCTTTTTCAGGTTGTTATAATAGGGGCTGCGCAGCAATTCAAGCGCCGCGCGCGCGCCCAGATAGGAACCGCCGATCCCGATGACGAGCAGAATGTCGCTGTCCTCCCGGATGCGCGCCGCCGCCGCCTTGATCCGCGCGAATTCGCCGCGGTCATAGTCGGCGGGCAGCGTGGTCCAGCCGAGAAAATCGTTTCCAAGTCCCGTTTTCTCGGACAGGACCCGGTGCGCCGCTTTTACCTGCGGCTCGATCGCCCGCAGTTCGTGTTCATTTACAAAGCCCTTGAGATATTTGCTGTTCAGCTTGATTGCCATGTCCAGGACTTCCTTCCCATTTTTACGTTGTACAAATCGCACAATTCGACACGCGATGTATTCGGTCTTTCTTACACATATTGTACCTGATTTGCACTTCTTTTTCAAGCCTTTTCCTGTCATTCGGCGCAAAAAGCTTTCAGATCTGCACAAGCGCGCGCAGGAGCATACTCAGCGCGCGCGGCGCCGTCATCCGGTCGACCGCGTCGGCCGCGACAAGATCGTATTCGCACAGCTTGCTCCCTTCGATATGGACAACGACCCGTCCAAGCAGCTGCCCTGTCTCAACGGGCGCCTGTACGTCCGGCAGCAGCGTAACGTCCTGTTTGACCGCGTCCTTGTCGGCGGTACGTACGATCACATAGCCCGGCGTCTCGGACAAAACCCCGACCTGGGGTGCGACGCCGCCGCGCACCGGCACGGGCGCAAGCTCCTCCAGCGGCGGCAGCTCGACGCGCGTATAGTTTGCAAAACCGTAGTCGAGCAGTCCGCGCGCCGCGGAAAACCGTTCCGCCGACGTGGGGCTGCCGAGCGTTACAGCGATGAGCGACAGGCCGCCGCGCGTCGCGCTCGCGCTCAGGCAGCTGCCTGCGCCGTCCGTCGTCCCGGTTTTAAGCCCCGTGCAGCCGTCGTAAAAACGCACCAGCTTATTTGTGTTGACAAGCTGCGTGGCTCCGCCGCGCAGCTCGGACATCCACGTGCCCGAATACTCTGTGATTTTCGGATAAGCAAGCAAAGCGCGGCTCATCGCCGCGATATCGCGCGCCGTCGTCAGATGTCCGTCGGCGTCAAGCCCCGTCGCATTGACAAAGTGCGTGTTTGTCATGCCAAGCTGCGCCGCCTTCTCGTTCATCAGGGCGACGAACGCCTCCTCGCTGCCCGCCACATGCTCGGCCAGCGCGACGGACGCGTCGTTGGCGCTCGAGATCGCGGCCGCCTTGAGCAGATCGTCGACCGAAAGCTGCTCGCCCGCTTTAAACCAGATCTGCGATCCGCCCATCGACTGCGCATGTTCGGAGCACGTCACCATGTCGCCAAGCGCGATCTGCCCGCTGTCGAGCGCCTCCATCACGAGCAGCAGCGTCATCACCTTTGTGATCGACGCGGGCGGCAATTGCTCGTCGGCGTTTTTTTCAAAAAGCACCCGTCCCGTGCTCTGTTCAATGAGAATCGCCGAACGGGCCGGCAGCGAATCGTCGGCCGCCGCGGCCGTTTCCAGCGCCGTCAAATCGGCTTCATCCTCCGCAAAGACCGGCGCCGCCGCCGCAAACATTATGACTGCCGCCAGGAAAACAGCGGCGAGCTTTTTGGCCATAGTCGCACACCTCTCGCATCGTCGTTCAGAGCCTGTTCGCAGGCCCCCGTGGTATCATATGTATGCGCGGCGCGGGCCGAACATGTTTACGAACGAAGCTGCGAGGCTTAAAAAACGCGTTTCATCGCGTTCCAGCCCGGCGAATGCCGGCCCTGGGAACAACGCTGCGGGCGGTCTGTACGGGGAGCATACGGATTTCGCGCTTTGTAAACCACAGCGGCACGCCAAACAAAAGGGCGCGGCAGTGCCGCGCCCTTTCCGCTGCTTTTGCGCACCGGATCTATAAAGGTGTGCCGCGGACCCCTCGCTCAGTCTGTGTGGGAAACAAGAAGCGGACATCTCTTACAAGGCCCGCGGCGCCTACTATTTTACCCCTGTTTTGTACTAAAATCAAGATGCAAACTTGTGATTTTCATATGATAAGGGATGACATCATGAGCGTCCGGTTACGGACACACCAGCGACATCGGGGGTGAACTATGTATCGCTATCGCAGGCTGCGCGACCTGCGCGACGATCACGATATGGTGCAAAAGCAGGTCGCAGCCGTCCTTGGCACGTCCCAAAAGCAGTACAGCCGGTGGGAAACCGGCACCAGCGAAATCCCTGCGCATCATCTGATCGCATTGGCGCGTTTTTACGGCGTAACAACCGATTATCTGCTTGGACTCTCCGACAAGATGGAACCTTAAAAAGCCCTGAAACTCAAAAAAGCGGCCGCCCAAGCGGCCGCTTTTTTCATGCGGGGAGCGCCCCCGCTGTCTGTGCCTTCTATCCGGCGGTCATTCAATGATGAACGGCTTTACCTCGCCAAGGAACTCGGGGCAATTGTCCGCGTAAATCTCCATCTTGATCGGTTTGGACAGATCGAGCGAGAAAATGCCCATGATCGACTTCGCGTCGACGGCATAGCGCCCGGAGATGAGATCAACATCGAAATCGTACTTCGAGACGGTGTTGACAAAGCTTTTCACATCGTTGATGGTGTCGAGCCTGATAATCACTGATTTCATTCGTTATGTCCTCCTTCTTCTGAACATATGACTTATTTCTGTTTTTCCTACAATTCCACTATATCAGCGCCCATTCTTTAAGTCAACTGCTTATTGTATTTGTTTTGGAAATTCATTATAATATGTGTATCCTGCCGCATCGCGCGGCTTGTTTGTTGTGCAACATGCACATGCAAATTCAGTCGAATTTGGACGGAGTGTATAAATGAAAGCTGCCTTTTACACCCTGGGCTGCAAGGTGAACCAGTACGAGGCGCAGATCCTCGCGCAGCAGTTCGCCGACGCCGGCTACGAAATTGTGCCGCCGGAAATGCCCGCCGACGTCTATGTCGTCAATTCCTGCACCGTCACCGCCTCCGGCGACCAGAAAACGCGCCGTGTGCTGCGCCGTTTCCGCGCGCTTTGCCCGGGCGCCACCGTCGTGCTGACGGGCTGTTACCCGCAGGCGTTCCCGGATGACGCCGCGCGCCTGGCCGAAGCCGATGTGATCGCCGGCGCGCGCGACCGCGCGGCCCTCGTCGAGCTTGTGCGCCGGGCGCGCGAAACACGCGGCCGCATCGTCGCCGTCACGCCGCACGAGCGCGGCGAGCCGTTCGAGCCGATGCGTGCGGCCGCCTTCCGCGAACGCACGCGCGCCTTCGTCAAAATCGAGGACGGCTGCGACCGCTACTGCGCCTACTGTATCATCCCGCAGGCGCGCGGTCCCGTGCGCTCCAAGCCGCCCGGGGAGCTGCGCGCCGAGCTTGAAGGGCTGGCGCGCGCCGGCTACCGCGAGGCGGTGCTTGTCGGGATCAACCTGCCGTCCTACGGGCGCGAGCTTGGGCTGCGTCTGATCGACGCGGTGGAGCTTGCCTGCGCGGTCGACGGCATCGAACGCGTGCGGCTCGGCTCGCTCGAGCCGGAGTTGCTCACCGGCGGCGACATCGCGCGCATGGCGCGGCAGCCAAAGCTCTGCCCGCAGTTCCACCTGTCGCTGCAAAGCGGTTGCGACGCGACGCTTGCGCGCATGCGCCGCCACTATGATACCGCCGAATACATGCGTATTGTACAGTCGCTGCGCGCGCATTTTGAAAACTGTGCGATCACTACCGACGTGATGGTCGGTTTTCCCGGCGAAACAGACGCGGAATTTGAGCAGTCGCTCTCTTTTGTCGAATCGCTTGGGCTTGCAAAGGCCCATGTGTTCGCCTATTCGCGCCGTCCCGGAACGCGCGCGGCGGACATGCCCGGCCAGCTTCCGGGCGCTGTCAAGGAGGCGCGCAGCGCGCGCATGATCGAAGCGACGGACCGCACGCGCGCCGCCTTCCTGGCCGGGCAGGCCGGGCGAACGGTCGGCGTGCTCTTTGAAACGCGAGACGGCGGCGCACTCGACGGCTATGCCGAAAATTACACGCCTGTGCGCGTCTTTACCGACGAGGACCTGCGCGGCCAAATCCGCCGCGTTCTGATCATATCCGCCGACGGCGCCAGGTGTGTGGGCACGCTTGCGCCGGACGCGCGGCACGACTGTATGATGGAGGGAAACACATGAGCGTCTATCGCATCTACGTGGAAAAAAAGCAACCCTTTGCCGTCGAGGCGGCCGGTGTGCTCGCCGACATCCGCACCGTTCTGGGGCTTGGCTGTGTCGAGCATGTACGCATTCTCAACCGCTATGACGTCGAGCATATCGACGAAGCCGACTTCCAAAGCGCGCGCAGCACCATTTTTTCCGAGCCGCAGGTCGATGTCACCTACGACGAGCTGCCCGCGCCAGCCGAAAACGAGCGCGTGTTCGCCGTCGAATACCTGCCCGGCCAGTTCGACCAGCGCGCCGATTCGTGCGCACAGTGCATCGCGCTCGCCTTTGCAAAGCCGCGGCCGGCCGTGCGCACGGCGCGCGTATTTATCCTGTCCGGCCAAATCAGCGGCGAGGCGCTGGAGCAAATCGAGCGCTACCTTGTCAACCCGGTCGAAAGCCGCCTTGCCTCGCTTGAAAAGCCAAAGACGCTCGATACGCGCTATGATATCCCGACGGCGGTCGAAACGCTCGATGGCTTTATAGAGCTTGACGCGGCGGGGCTGCGCGGCTTTGTCGAACAGTACGGCCTGGCGATGGACGAAAGCGACATCGCCTTCTGCCAGGACTACTTTAAAAATACGGAGCGCCGCGACCCGACGATCACGGAGATCCGCATGATCGACACCTACTGGTCGGACCACTGCCGCCATACGACATTTTTGACGCACATTGAAAATGTGCGCATCGAAACGCCTTACATCCGCGACAGTTTTGAAAAATATCAAAAGCTGCGCGCAAAGCTTTACGCCGGCAAGGACAAGCCGATGACGCTGATGGATCTGGCTGTGATCGGCGCGAAGGCGCTGCGGGCGCAGGGCTTGCTCGGCGAGCTGGACGAAAGCGAGGAAATCAACGCCTGTTCCGTGAAAATCAAGGTCGACGTCGACGGCGAGGACCAGGACTGGCTGCTCATGTTCAAAAACGAAACGCACAACCACCCGACGGAGATCGAGCCGTTCGGCGGCGCGGCGACCTGCCTGGGCGGGGCGATCCGCGACCCGCTTTCCGGGCGCAGCTATGTCTATCAGGCGATGCGTGTAACCGGCGCGGCCGACCCGACCGTGCCGCTGTCCGAAACGCTGCCCGGCAAGCTGCCGCAGCGCAAAATCGTCACGACGGCCGCCGCGGGGTACAGCTCCTACGGCAACCAGATCGGGCTGGCGACCGGCCATGTCGCCGAGGTCTATCATCCCGGCTATGCGGCCAAGCGCCTTGAAATCGGCGCGGTCATCGGCGCGGCGCCGGCCGCGCATGTCGTGCGCGAGCGCCCCGTGCCGGGCGACATTGTGATCCTGCTCGGCGGGCGCACGGGGCGCGACGGCTGCGGCGGCGCGACCGGCTCGTCGAAATCGCACACGCTCCAATCGCTCGAAAGCTGCGGGGCCGAGGTGCAGAAGGGCAACCCGCCGATCGAGCGCAAGCTTCAGCGCCTGTTAAGAAACGGCGAGGCCACGCGCATGATCCGCCGCTGCAACGATTTCGGCGCGGGCGGCGTATCCGTGGCCGTCGGCGAGCTGGCCGACGGGCTGCGCATCAATCTTGACGCTGTGCCGAAAAAATACGACGGTCTCGACGGCACGGAGCTTGCCATCTCCGAATCGCAGGAGCGCATGGCCGTCGTCGTCGCGCCGGAGCATGTCGAACCGTTCATCGCGCTTGCGCGCGCCGAGAACCTCGAGGCGACCGTCGTCGCCGAGGTGACGGCCGAGCCGCGTCTCGTGATGGACTGGAACGGCCGGAAAATTGTCGATCTGTCGCGCGCCTTTCTCAATTCAAACGGCGCGCCCAAGCGTACCGACATCGAAATCGAGCCGCCGCTCGCCTATGCGCGCCCCCGGTCGGAAGCGCCGCTGCGTGAAAAATGGCTTTCCATGATGGGCGATCTCAATGTCTGCTCCCAGAAGGGCCTTGTCGAGCGGTTTGATTCCACAATCGGCGCGGGCACCGTATTGATGCCGTTCGGTGGTGAAGCGCAGCTGACGCCCGCGCAGGCAATGGCCGCAAAAATCCCGGTGCTCGGCGGCGAGACGACGACCGTCTCGCTGATGGGATGGGGCTTTAACCCCGGCGCCTGTGCGGCCAGCCCCTATCACGGCGCGATGGCCGCCGTGGTGGAATCCGTCGCGAAGATCGTCGCGGCCGGCGGCAGCCGCCGGCGCTGCTGGCTGACGTTCCAGGAATACTTTGAGCGCACAAAGAACGACCCGAAGCGTTGGGGCAAGCCGATGGCCGCGCTGCTCGGCACGCTTGAGGCGCAGCTTCAGCTTGGGATCGGTTCGATCGGCGGGAAGGACTCCATGTCCGGTACGTTCGAATCGCTCGACGTGCCGCCGACGCTCGTCTCCTTCGCCGTATCCGTCGCCAACCAGGCGAATATCATCTCCCCTGAATTTAAACATGCGGGCAGCCGCGTCTACCTGCTCGCGCCCGCGTATGACGAATACCGTCTGCCGGTCTTTGAATCGGTCAAGGCGGTCTTTGACACCGTCGAACGCCTGATCGCTGAAAAGAAGGTCGTCTCCGCCTGGACGCTTGGCTACGGCGGCGTGTGCGAGGGCGTCACAAAGATGTGCTTCGGCAATCGCCTCGGCTTCGACTTTGCGGCGACCTTCGACGACGCCGCCCTGTTCGAGCCGATGTACGGCGCATTCCTGCTCGAAGCGCCCGAACCGATCGAAGGGCTTGCGTGCATCGGGGCCGTTTCGCCTGCCTACACGATCCGCTACGGCTTCGACCTTCTGTCGCTCGACGATATCCAGGAGGAATGGGAGGAGCGTTTGCAGCCCGTGTTTCCATATCTAAAGCCGACCGGCGGCAGCGCGCCCGTATACAGCGCCGCGCCGGCCGCGCCGCGGCGCGCAGCCGTATCCATCGCGCGCCCGCGCGTGCTGATCCCGGTATTCCCCGGCACAAACTGCGAGTATGATACGGCGCGCGCCTTTGAGCGCGCGGGCGCGCAGGCGGATATTTTTGTAGTGCGCAACTTGACGGCGGCCGATATCGCCGAAAGCGCGGCCGCCTTTGCCGAAGCAGTCGGGCGCGCGCAGATCATCGCGCTGCCAGGCGGCTTCTCCGGCGGCGACGAGCCGGACGGATCGGCCAAATTTATTACGGCGTTTCTGCGCGGCCCGGCTGTGCGCGACGCGGTCATGGAGCTGCTCAAAAACCGTGACGGGCTGATGTGCGGCATCTGCAACGGGTTCCAGGCGCTTATCAAGCTTGGACTCGTACCGTATGGCGAGATACGCGACATGGATGAAAACTGTGCGACGCTCACCTACAATTCAATTGGGCGCCATCAGAGCATGCTGGTGCGCACGCGTATCGCCTCCAACCGCTCGCCGTGGCTCGCGGGCATGTCTGTCGGCGATATCCATACGATCGCAATCTCACACGGTGAAGGCCGCTTCGTCGCGCCGCCGGAATTGATTGAAACGCTCGCGCAAAACGGCCAGATTGCTACACAGTATGTCGATCCCGACGGCCAGCCTACGCTTGATATCCGCTATAACCCGAACGGTTCAACCGGCGCGATCGAAGGCATCATCTCGCCCGACGGGCGCGTGTTCGGCAAAATGGGCCATTCGGAGCGCAGCGGCAGCGGGCTTTACAAGAATGTGCCGGGCAACAAGTTCCAGAATTTGTTTTCCGGAGCAGTTCGCTATTATCAATAAAATTGCCCCGGCACGGTTAACCTAAAACCTGTCATAAGAGCCTGTTTAAAGGAGCAAAGCCTTTAAACAGGCTTTGCTCCTATTCTATCGGAAGGATTGTACATTATGGAGAACAAGAAAAAACGCCTGCTGTGGACGCTCGCCGTCTGCGCGGCGGCAGTCCTGCTGGTGGCGGCCGTGTGCCTTATCATCCGATACTATCCGCAGATCAAGGGCCTGATGCAGCCGGAAAATATGGAGCGTTTCCGAGCACTGCTCGATTCGTTCGGCATTGCCGGCGCGCTCATTTTAATCGCTATCCAAATCGCACAGGTGTTGTCCGGCGTCATCCCGGCGCTGCCCATCCAGCTTGCGGCCGGGCTGACATACGGACCGTTCGGCGGCCTGGCGATCTGCATGACAGGCATCTTCATTGGAAGTACAATCGTATTTCTGCTCGTCAAGCGGTTCGGGCGGCCGCTGATCGACTGCGTCTTTTCCAAAGAGCGCCAGTCCAAGCTTGCTTTTCTCGACAACACAGACCGTTTGGGCACAGTCGTATTCATCCTATACCTGATCCCCGCGCTGCCGAAGGATGTTTTCACATATCTGGCTGCGCTTACGCCGCTCACCTTCCGGCGTTTCATCTGCATCTCGATGGTCGCGCGCATTCCGATGATTTTCTGCGACACCTTTGCAAGCGGTGCATTGATCGAGGGCAATTACAAAAGCGCCGTTATGATGTTCGTTGTTGCTGCTATTTTGGGAATCTTTGGTATGCTGCTAGCGCCCAGGCTTGCAAAGATTTTTGAAAAACGCGCGCGCCGCAAACGGTAGGCTGCGGTTCAGGATACCGCTGTTTACATATGTGAACTTTTTTGTGCCTTTTTTCCAGTTTTATAGTTTGTTATTCCTCCAAATTTTTATATATTTTTCTTGCGTATATGTACAAAATCACATGAAACTTTCATTCACACCTTGCTTTGTTGATGGAAATACTCTATAATAAAGGTAGATTGATATGGAGTGTTTCCACAAATTGGTTACGAACCTGCTAAGTCATAAAAATGAGGTCTGCAAAATAGGTATTACTCTCAGATACCTGATGAAAAAGTGAGGCGTTATCATGGGCGGCGCAGATAGGCTGGATGAACACGCACTTGAGGAACTGATCCACCGGACTGTTGTCGATATCACACGGCAGATCGCTAAAATTGATCTGCGGCTATGCAGCCAGGATCCCGATCCTGCCAACGAATTGTGCACGCTGCACACAACCATTGACGGCGATTACCACACCGAGTTGGTCTTGCATGCGGATCGTGCGCTTTTACATAGACTGACTGAAAATATGATGGAGGCTAAAACAACAGACCCTGAGGATATGGAGGAATATTCCAAGGAATTTTTCAATGTTCTCTGCGGTCATATTGTTTCGGAAATATTCCGGCGGACAAAACTGCCCGCTAGATTTCATACACCTTGCTTTGCCTATGGCGATACGGACGAGGAAAAGGCCAAGGATAAAATACGCATTCGTTATGCCAGCGATCAGGCGGAACGCGCCGAATTGCTGCATGATAAAATCGCTTTTGAATAGCAGTGTTTTATGCCTATGGATACAGTTTTTAGAACCTGTATTCGTAACTGGGGAATGCTGGACGGGCGGGGATTTTTCCCGTCGGACAAGAAAATTTTCCGCAGCCATACTGATGACGTATGAATAAGAGCAAACGGCGCTGTATGGTGGGAAAGGGTTGCCCAGGCAGTGTCCAACGGTAGTGAATACGGGTTTTAAAATCAGGAAAGGAGTTTCTTCAACCTTGGGAAAAAGCGTTATGGTTGTGGATGATTCCCGTGTCGTCCACACTGAAATGAAAAAGCTGCTCGCTGATACCGACTTCGAAATCGTCGGATGTTGCCGCAGCGGTGAGGAAGCAATTGCTTTTTACGGTGAACACAAGCCCGATCTTGTGACTATGGATATCATTATGCCCGGTATGGACGGCTTGGCCGCTGCGCGCGCCATCATTGGCAACTGGCCGGACGCGCGCATCATCATGGTTTCATCACTCGCCTATGACGATACAATCGATGAATCGGTTAAAATCGGTGCAAAAGGTTTTATCTTTAAGCCGCTTGAACGCACGCAGCTGATCCATGCGCTGGAGCACGCGCTGACGATTTGACAGTATGAAGGCCAAAAAGAGGGGACAAATGTCCCCTCTTTTTTATTTCCATCCAGCGCATTCAGCGCATTGCCTTGAGCGGTACAATCTGCTGATAGACAGCGCGGTGCTTTGGCGGGATCACCTTATCTAAATGGCAACCACCGAAAAACCACTGCTTATAGCGCACAGTTTTGGACAGCTCGTCAAAAAAGGCAAGCATCTGGTTGGTGTGCAGGCTGTCCATATTGAGAAACCCTTTGACAATCGACGACGCCTCGTGTGTAATGATGTAATCGACAACATGGCCGCACCGTTCCAGCGTCTCGCGCGCGTGCGCAAGCTCCTGCTGCGTGGGCAGCTCGCCCGGCCACCAGGTCTGTCCCTCTATGCGCGTATCGGCGTCAAAGCTCTCCCCGCCGCCGAATGTAAAAATCTGATCGCTTTCAATGGTATAAACCTCCCCGCGCAGCAAATGGTAGCAGCGGCCGCTGATCTGCCGGGCGCGCCCACCGCAGAAATCGACGGGCGGATATGTATCGAGCAGGGAAAGGTTGTCGTGCGTGCCTTCAATAAACAAAACCTGATAGGGCCGCTTGCCAATCCATTTCAGCACCTGCTGCTCCTTTTTCGAACCGTCCCACACGAACCCAAAGTCACCGCAGACAATCAGCGTATCGCCTTTTTTCAGCTTTTTTGCTTCCTTCCCCTTGAAGCGGTCGAGATCGGCGTGTATATCGCCGGTCACATAGATCATACGTTTGCGCTCCCCTTTTGGACAGTTATTTTGCGGCGGCGATCGCCTGATCCAGATCCGCAATCAAATCGGCCGGATCCTCCAGCCCGACCGACAGGCGCACTGTTTCCGGCCGGATACCGCTTTCAGCGAGCTGCCCGTCGGAAAGCTGGCTGTGCGTCGTGCTGGCGGGATGGCTGATAAGGGTACGCGCATCGCCGACATTGGTAACATGCATGATCAGTTCAAGCGAATCGATCAGTCTGGCTCCGCGCTCCCGTCCGCCATGCAGGCCAAAGGTAAAGACGCCGCCTGCGCCCTTGGGCAGATACCTCTGCACGCGGTCGTAATACCGGCTTGACTCCAGCCCCGGATAGTTGACAAAAGCCACATCGGGATGCGCCTTTAGATGGCGGGCTATTTCCAACGCGCTGTCGCTGATGCGGCGCATACGCAGCGACAGCGTCTCGATGCCCTGCATGATCAAAAATGCGTTGAGCGGCGCGCAGCACGCGCCAAGGTCGCGCAGCATCATCGTGCGCAGGCGTGTGATAAAGCCTGCCTTGCCGCAGTCCTTGGCAAATACAACGCCGTGATAGCTGACATCCGGCTCATTATAAAGCGGGAACCGTGGATTTCCACTGAAATCAAAGGTACCCGCGTCGGTCACAATTCCGCACATCGCCGTGCCGTGCCCGCCCAGGAATTTGGTCGCAGAGTGTATTACAAAGTCGGCGCCATATTCGATTGGGCGCTGGAGATACGGCGTTGTGAACGTCGAATCAACGACCATCGGAATGCCATGGCGGTGCGCAATTTCAGCAATCGCACCGATATCCGCGACATTCGCATTCGGGTTTCCAATCCCCTCCACAAAAAACGCCTTTGTTCGCTCGTTAACCGCCGCTTCCCAGGCGTCGAGGTCATCCGGATCGACAAAACGCACCTTGATGCCGATGCGGTCAAGCGTAACGCCCATCATATTAATCGCGCCGCCGTAAATACAAATCGACGAAACGATCTCATCGCCTGCGCCCGCCAGGTTCAAAAACGTGTTGAACATCACCGCATGTCCCGACGACATCGCCAGCGCGCCGATTCCGCCATCGAGCGCCGCGATGCGGCGCTCGAGCGCATCGACCGTCGGATCGCTCATGCGCGAATAGATGTTGCCTGCCTCTTTAAGCTCAAACAGGCGCGCTGCATGGTCCACGCTGTCGAACGTATAGGCCGTTGTCTGGTAAATCGGCAGAGCAACTGCGTGCGTGTCCGGGTCCGGCTGCGTACCAGCATGAACCATAAGCGTGTCAAAGCCATAATTTTTTCCTTTAATTTCAAGCATCTGCCAGCCTCCTTGAAAACACACAAAATTCATCGAAAATTGTCTTTTCTTTTCGGGCGCGGTTTGGTATACTATGGGTAGTATTTGCCAATCCTATCATGCAATCGCAGCTCAACCGCCGCTGACACAGTGCATGCGGCTTCTTTATGCCAGGCGAAAGATAAAATTGGCCATGCCGGGCGGGAGCGGGCTGCGCCCGCGCATCGCCCTGGCCATCGAGGGGGTAAAATAAACGCTTTGCGTTTATTTTACCTTGAAGCAAAGCGAAAGGTAAAATTGGCCATGCCGGGCGGAAGCGGGCTGCGCCCGCGCATCGCCCTGGCCATCATGGGGGTAAAATAAACGCTTTGCGTTTATTTTACCATATTTTAATTTTTCCTGCAATGCAGGATTTACTGATTAACCTCGCGCGCTTGAATCCGGCCGAGAAGCAGCGCGATTCGATGCAGGGCCGCTTTGCGGCTTTTTAGTCCCGTTTCCGGCGGCGGGAGAATGGAATTTGAACGATGAAAAAAATACTCGCGTTTTTGGCCGCGCTGACGGTCGTCTGCTCCGCTTTAACCGCGCCCGTTTTTGCCGATGAATCAAGCTCTGCCGTGTCGCAGGCGTCGTCGGACAGTGCCGCCGCTTCGGGCGGGTCCTCCTCATCCGCACTGGCGGATAGGGAAAGTGTCTCCGCCGACAATGAAGGCGCCGATTCAGCGTCACTATATACGCCTCCCGATGAGGACCTTTTGCAGTCGCGGGGCATTTTTATGCTCAACATCGACTCCGGAGAGCGCGTATATGAGCGCAATTCACAGGACAAAATCCACCCTGCGTCCCTGACAAAGATTATGACAGCCATCGTGGCGCTCGAGAGCGGCCACGACCTCAAAGCGGAAACGACCGACCTGAAGGTGTATATTCAAAATTACATCTACAATCAGCAGGCCGGCGGCGGCGGTATCTATCAGGGCGACCAGTATGTACTGTACGATCTGCTCAACGCGATGCTGATTCAATCGGTCAACGAAGCTTCCATGATGATCGCCGATTATATCGGCAACGGCAGCATTGAGGACTTTGTCGCGATGATGAATCAGAAGGCCAAGGAAATCGGTGCGATGAACACTCATTTCGGCAATCCATCGGGCCTGTATGTCGAGAGCGAGGAGAGCTATACGACCGCCTATGATATGGCGCTTATCGCGCAGTATGCCATGCAGAACAATGATTTTGCCGAAATTGTATCGCGTACAGCCTATACCTCGCAGCCCACAACCCGCTATCCTGAAGGCATCACCTGGACCACCACAAATAAAATGATGATCCCCAACCAGTGGGAGGGCTATTATTACGAGGGCATCAAGGGTATCAAAACAGGCAGCCTGCCCGATCAGGACGTTATCAATTTCGTTTCTACCGCGACACGCGACGGATATACCTATCTGCTCGTCTGCCTTGGAGCGCCCTACCGCAGCCCCGATACACAGGAAATCTATCAGTATAACCTTGCTTTTAAGGATACAGAACGTTTGTATAACTGGGCGTTTGACACTTTCTCTGTCAAAACGTTGATGAAGCGCGGCACAAAGGTGGCGGGCGTCAACGTTCGCATGTCATGGGATGAGGATTATGTCGATCTGCTCGCCGATGAAAGTTTCGCGCGCCTTGTCCCCAAAAACGCCACAGAGGACGATATCGAGCCGCGAGTTGAAATCTACAACGCGGTTGAAAAGCCCATCCGCGGCCAGAAGGGAAAGACTGAACAATTTATCGACGCGCCGATCGAAAAAGGCCAGGAGGTCGGCGTCGTTCATTTGTACTTCCAGGGCGAGGAGATCGGCAAGGTGCCGCTGGTCGCCTCCAAAACGATTGAACGCAGTCAGGCGCTCTATTATATAGAGCAAATCAAGAGCTTTTTTAACACCTTTATTTTCAAATTTGTCCTCACGCTTGTTATTATTCTGATCGTGTTGTATACAGCCCTGATGATTGTGCGCAACCATAACCGGCGCCGTTATCAAAACCGGCGCCGGCGGCCTCCGCAGCAGCGGCCGCGGCCACGCAAGTAACTATGCACAAAAAAGCCCGCTCCCTTTTGGAGCGGGCTTTTTTGTGCAGGGATTCGTCCTCTTTCGCGCACTGATAAGACAGAACAGAAATGCTATCTATCACAAATGAAGGAGGATCTGACATGAAAAGGAGTTTTCTCCCGCTTTTTGCGGCAGGGCTTTCCCTTGCCGTGTTGTTGTCCGGATGCGGCGCAAGCTCTGGGAATGCGTCGCAAGCTACCGCCAGTGCCGCCGCATACCAGGAGATGCCCGCAGCAACGGAAACCGCTGTGGATTACAGCGCCGGCTTTTACGATGCCGCCGCGCCGGCGGCTGAAAATTACGATATGGATTATGGCAGCGATGCGGCCGCCGGTGAAACCGCCGCTCCAAGCGGCGAAGGCGCTGCGCAGCAGGCGGCCGACACACAGCGCAAAATTATCAGGCACGCCAATATGACGCTGGAGACAAAGGCCTTCGATGAGGCGCTGCGGGAAATTGAATCGCTCGTGACGGGCAGCGGCGGTTATATCGAAAGTCAAAGTATCGATGGGCAAAGCCTGAGCTACCGTGGCGACTATTACGAGCGCAGCGCCTCCATCATGGCGCGTATCCCGGCGGAAAAACTCGACGAGGTCGCTTCCCAGGTCGGGACGCTGTGCAACGTCGTCTCCCGCAGCGAATCGATGGATGACATTTCCGATACCTATTTCGACGCACAGGCGCGTCTGGAAACGCTCAATATCCAGGAGGAACGCCTGCTTGCCATTCTGGAAAAAGCGGAAAGCCTGGAGGATGTCATCACGCTTGAAAGCGCCCTGAGCGATGTGCGCTATGAAATTGAATCGATCACGGCCTCCCTGCGGCGTATGGATTCCCAGGTGACATATTCGTATCTCAATATGGATTTGCGCGAAGTGCTTGAATATCAAAAGATCAGCGACCAGCCGCCTGCCTTCTCCACGCGGCTTTCCAATGCCTTCGCAGAAGGAATTGACTCGATCGTTGTCTCACTTGAGAACACGCTGCTTATCTGCGCGTCCGCCGGCCCGGTGCTGGTTGTATGGCTGGTTATTCTCGGCCTGCTCGTCTGTGCGATCCTCCTGATCGTCCGCCGTGTTCAGCGGCGTGCGGAGCAAAGGCGCGCCGCCAGAAACGCCTCTGTGCAAAACGCCCGCGCCGACCAGCCGCCTGCCGTCAATATTCCTCCCAAGGAGCCTGAGGATAAGGTGAAATAGCCGCTTTGCGGTTGTTTCACCTGTTATGTCCAGGGCGATACGCGGGCATAGCCCGCTTACGCCCTGATGGGCAATTTTATCATGCCGCCTGATTGGGAGCCGTCTGTGCGGACCTTTCCGGCGCAGCGCCTTGACGCAGGGAAACCTGCGTCAAGGCGTTCTTTGCATATATTTGCCTGAGAGCGTTTAGCATCTCCCCGCACCCGTCAATCCATGCACATTGAGACGCTAAACAGGCTCTTATTTCTCTCTTGACAAAAGGAGAGTTCCACGCTACAATATAACAGCGATATATAACAACGTTATAAGCGAGGATATAAAATGGGCGGCATGGAACAGACGACGCTGGAAATGATCCATACAGCGGCGAAAGCGGAATTTTTGAAAAAAGGTTTTCAATCCGCTTCCCTGCGCAACATCGTAAAGACTGCCGGTGTTACAACCGGCGCGTTTTATGGCTACTATAAAAGCAAGGAAGCGTTGTTCGAGTCTCTGGTCCACGTTCACTACGATTTTATTATCAACCGCTTTAAGGACGCGCAAAGGCAGTTTGCCCAGCTTCCCCATGCGCAGCAGCCCGAAAATCTAAGCAGCATATCGGGCGCCAGTATGTTTGATATGCTCTATTATGCCTATGCGCATTTGGAGGAATTCAAGCTGATTCTCTGCTGCTCGGAGGGAACACGTTTTTCCGGTTTGGTGGACGAGATGGTTGAGATTGAGGTCGAAGCCACCCATGCATACCAGATTGTTCTGCGGGAGCTTGGGTGCCCCTCGCCCAGAATCGATCCTAAGCTTGAGCATATTCTAATCACCGGGATGTTTCATACCTTTTTCGAACTGATCATCCATGAAATGCCGCTTCCCGACGCGGAAAACTATCTGAAGGAAATGCGTGCTTTTTATACCGCCGGCTGGATGAAAATAATGGGGCAGTGACGCCCCATCATTTTTTGCATCTAAGTTAGCTATAGCTAACTTAGATTGGATATTTAAGGCCCCCTGGGCGCCTTTTTTATCATAAATGCAACGAACAGAGGAGGAATTTACTTGAAAAAGCAATCGAACCTTTCACGTCTGCTGGCATATGCGGGAAAGCATAAGTACCTGACCTATGCCTCCTGGATATTATCCGCCGTCAGTGCGCTTATGGCGCTTGTCCCCTATTGGTACATATGGCGGATTATGAAGGAGGTATTGGAGACAGCGCCCAATTTTTCCCAGACGCAAAATCTGACACATAACGGTTGGATGGCTGTGCTCTGCGCGGTGCTTGCCGTGCTCGTCTACATCGCCGGCCTGATGTGCTCACACATGGGCGCGTTTCGGATCGCCACAAATCTGCGGATACAGACCATGCGGCACATTGTAAAGCTGCCGCTGGGATTCGCAGAAAGCTTTGGCAGCGGCAAGCTGCGCAAGATCGTCAATGAATCGAGCGCGGCGACGGAAACCTATCTGGCCCATCAGCTTCCGGACCGCGCCGGAGCCATCGCCACCCCCTGCGGCCTGCTGGTGCTTCTGTTCTCATTCGACTGGCGGCTGGGGCTTTTAAGCCTGGTCCCTGTCCTTCTGGGCTTCCTTATCATGATGAGCATGACCGGAGCAAACATGCAGCAGAAGATGAAGGAGTACCAAAACGCTTTGGATGATATGTCCAACGAAGCAGCGGAATACATCCGCGGGATAACGGTTGTAAAGACTTTCGGACAAACTATTTTTTCCTTTAAAAAATTTAAAGATTCCATCGACCGATATCAAAAATGGGTGATCGCCTATACCAAACAGATGCGAGCCCCCATGATGTTTTATACAGCCGCAATCAACGGTGTGTTTGCATTTTTGATCGCAGGCGGATTGCTTTTTACACAAAACGGCGTTACAAGCGGCTTCTTGCTCAATCTAATCTTTTATATCATTATTACACCCATAATTTCTGTTACCCTCACAAAAATTATGTTCCAGAGCGAAAATGCGATGATCGTGGATGATGCGCTTCAGAGAATCGATTCTGTCCTGAACCTGCAACCGCTTGCCGAAGCCGCGCGGCCGCAGGCGCCGCAGGGCAGCTCCATAGAGCTGGAGCACGTGCGTTTCAGCTATGACGGCAAAAAGAATGCGCTGAAAAATATTTCCCTTTCCATCCCTGCCGGACAGACCGTCGCTTTTGTCGGACCTTCCGGCGGCGGAAAAACCACGCTCGCCAATATCATCTCCCGTTTCTTCGATCCGCAAAGCGGCGTGGTAAAAATCGGCGGCGTCGATGTTCGTGATATTCCAAAGGAAGCGCTGATGAATACCGTTTCATTTGTATTTCAGAACAGCCGTCTCATTAAAGCATCCATTCTGGAAAATGTGCGGATGGGAAAACCATACGCAACGCGTCAGGAAGTTATGCGGGCGCTTGAAAACGCACAGTGTACGGATATTATAGAAAAACTGCCCAATGGGATTGACACCATTATCGGCACAAAGGGCGTCTATCTGTCCGGCGGCGAACAGCAGCGGATCGCTATCGCCCGCGTGATGCTGAAGGATTCGCCAATCATCATTCTCGACGAGGCGACCGCTTTTGCCGATCCCGATAACGAGGCAAAGGTACAGACCGCTTTCTCAAGGCTCTCGAGAGGTAAGACCGTCATTATGATCGCACACCGGCTCTCCACCGTTGTTCATGCAGATCAAATCTATGTTGTAAAGGACGGGGAAATCGCAGAAAGCGGCACGTTCGATGAGCTGATTCGCCAAAACGGTATCTTCAACGGTATGTGGAATAATTATCAGACTTCCGTCCAATGGAAAGTCGCAAAGGAGGCGTGACAGAGATGATCAAGCAATTACAGAAAAAATACGCCTTGTCCCAACAGGGCGCAAAGGATCTTATCAAGGGCTGTATCGCATGTGTATTTCAAAATATATCGTTTATGTTTCCCGTTGGGCTTCTTTACAGTCTCGTCAGCGACCTGATGAGCGGCAATATCGGCGGCAAAGCGGGTCTGTATGCCGCCGGTTGCGTCCTCTGCATCGGATTGATTCTTTTGACCACCTGGTTTCAATATAACGCCACCTATTTCGCCACCTATGTAGAAAGCGGCGTGCGGCGCATCACTCTCGCCGAACAGCTTCGGAAAATCCCGCTTTCCTTTTTCGGCAAAAAGGACCTCGCCGATTTGACCAGTACCATCATGGCCGACTGTACCTTTTTGGAGCAGAGTTTTTCCCACTTTATCCCCGAGCTGGCAGGTTCCATCATCTCCACCCTTCTGATCGCAATCGGACTATTTTCCTTTGACTGGCGCATGGCTATGGCCGCCCTGTGGGTTCTGCCGGTTTCCTTCGCCATTGTGGGATTCTCCGCAAAGGTTCAGGAGCGGCTGAACCAAAAGGCCATGGCCGCAAAGATGGCATGTGCCGATGGTATTCAGGAATGCATCGAAACTGTACAGGATTTGAAAGCCAACAACGCGGAGCAGGCATATTTAACAGGATTGGAGACAAAAATCCGCGCTGTGGAAAGGCGCTCCATTATCAATGAATTCGGCTTGGCCGCTTTTGTCGTCAGCGCCTCGCTCATCTTAAAGCTGGGTATCGCGACAGTTGCGCTTGTCGGTTCCGCTCTGCTGATTCGTGGAACGCTCGACGTTCTGACCTTCTTCATGTTTCTTCTGGTTGTATCGCGGCTTTATGATCCGCTGCAAAGCGCTCTGCAAAATTTAGCTGCGGTCATCAGCACGCGCACCAATATCGCCCGTATGAATGAAATTCTCGATCATCCAATCCAGCAGGGCGAAAATAAACTGATCAACCAAGGCTGCGACATCACCTTTGACCATGTCGGTTTCTGCTATAACAGCGGCGAAACGGTACTGAAGGACGTCTCCTTCACCGCAAAACAGGGCGAGGTTACTGCTCTTGTCGGACCCTCCGGCGGCGGTAAAACCACGGTTTCCCGGCTGGCCTCCCGTTTTTGGGATATCAGCCGCGGGCGAATCACAGTAGGCGGTATGGATATCTCAAAGATCGATCCCGAATCCCTGCTTTCGCTGTATTCGATCGTCTTTCAGGATGTCACGCTGTTTGACAATACCATCCTGGAAAATATCCGCATCGGCAATCAAAACGCGACGGATGAACAGGTCATCGCCGCAGCAAAGCTGGCCAACTGCGATGAATTCGCTGAAAAACTGCCTGACAAATGGAACAGCATGATCGGTGAAAATGGCTGCGAACTGTCCGGCGGTGAACGGCAGCGTATTTCCATCGCGCGGGCATTTCTCAAGGACGCGCCGATTATCCTGCTGGATGAAGCCACAGCGTCCCTTGACGTTGAGAATGAAACGCTGATTCAATCTGCATTGTCGCGCCTCATTCAAAATAAGACCGTATTGGTCATCGCCCACCGGATGCGTACCATTGCCGGAGCCAATCAGATCGTCGTACTGTCGGGCGGTGTTGTGGCGGAAAGCGGCACGCCGGAGGCGCTTTTGGAAAAGAAGGGAATCTATTTCCATATGACAGAGCTTCAAAAGGAGAGTCTAAGCTGGGCGCTGGAATAGATTTTCAGGCCGCAACTCCGATCAGAAACGGCAAAATAAAAAGGCGCGCGTCCCCTCGCGGGGACGCGCGCCTTTATTTGAGATAATCTTATTTCAGCTCGACAGTCGCGCCGGCTTCCTCCAGCTTCGCCTTGATATCCTCGGCGTCAGCTTTGGAGATGCCCTCCTTGACCGGCTTGGGAGCCTCGTCAACGAGCGCCTTGGCTTCTTTCAGGCCCAGGCCGGTGATCTCCTTAACCAGCTTGATGACGCCCATCTTGGAAGCGCCGGCGCTGGCCAGGATAACGTCAAACTCGGTCTTTTCAGCCTCGCCGCCGGCAGCAGCCGTCGCCGGGCCGGCAACCATAACCGGAGCCGCGGCGGAAACGCCGAACTCCTCCTCGATGGCCTTGACAAGCTCGTTCAGCTCAAGGACCGTGAGGGTTTTGATATCTTCTACAAACTTCAGAATTTTCTCAGAAGCCATGATCAGTTACCTCCTATAATCGTTTTCACACAGGCGCGCCTTATTCGGCGGCAGCTTCTTCGGCGGGTGCGCCCTCGCCGTTCTTCTCGGCGATCGCGTTGATCGCGACGGCCAGACCCCTGATGTTGCCCTGCAGCGCGCTGCACAGCATAGAGAGCAGCGTCTCCCTGTTCGGCAGCTTGCCCAGTTCGGCAACCTTCGCGGCGTCAATCACGCCGCCGTCGACAAAACCGGCTTTCACCGTGAATTTGTCCTTGTGATCTTCGGCGTACTTGGTCAGGATTTTGGCGGCGGCCACCGGATCGTCCTTGCTGACGGCAAGGGCAGTCGGCCCTTCCAGCACGGAATCAAGCGCCTCGTAACCGACCTGCTTGGCCGCGAAACGGAGCATGGTGTTCTTGACGATCGAATATTCGACGCCAGCCTCCCGCAGTTCCTTGCGCAGCTTCGTGTCATCGGCGACAGTGATGCCTTTGTAATCGACCAGAACGCCGGCAGTCGCAGCCTTCAGCTTTTCAGTCAGCGCGACAACCTCGTCCTTTTTCCTCTGGAGAATCTTCTCGCTTGGCAAATTCGTTCACCTCCAAGTCGTTCATCAATCGGGCACGCAGGCCCGGCGGCGGATGTCATCCGCCCGAAACCGTCCCGGCGCAAACAAAAACGGCTCTTTCCACGGATGGAAAGAGCCTGTTAACCGCGTGAATATACACGGATATCCGCACCTTTCCTCGGCAGGCAAGACAATCTGTCTTTTCTGTCCTTTTGGACACCTGCTGTCTTAGGACAGCTTTTATAGTATACCATCCCGCTTGCGGGATGTCAAGACGCTTTTGCGGGGCATGCGCCCCGCAAAAGCGAATCGATCAGCAATTAAACGAACCGGCCAGGATTGATCTTGATGCCAGGCCCCATCGTCGTGGCGACGACGCAGCTCTTGACATACTGGCCCTTGGCGGCGGCGGGCTTCGCTTTTACAATCGCGCCGAGCAGCGTGTCGAAATTCTGCTGGAGCTTTTCGACGCCGAAGGAAACCTTGCCGATCGGGCAGTGGATGATATTGGTCTTGTCGAGCCTGTACTCGATTTTACCGGCCTTGGCCTCGGTGACGGCGCGCGCGACATCCGGGGTGACGGTACCGGCCTTCGGGTTCGGCATCAGGCCGCGCGGTCCGAGGATCTTACCGAGACGGCCGACAATGCCCATCATGTCGGGAGAGGCGATGACAACGTCGAACTCCATGAAGTTTTCCTTCTGGATACGCTCCATCAAATCCTCGCCGCCGACGATTTCAGCGCCAGCGTCGATGGCGGCCTGAACCTTGTCGCCCTTGGCGAAAACCGCGACGCGCACCTTTTTGCCGGTGCCGTTGGGCAGCACGACGGCGCCGCGGACCTGCTGGTCGGCATGGCGGGAGTCAACGCCCAGGCGGACGTGCACCTCGACGGTTTCGTCGAACTTGGCCTTGCCGGTCTTTGTGCAGAGATCAAGCGCCTCCGCCGTATCATACAGCTTGAGGCTGTCAACCAGCTTCGCGCTGTCGGAATATTTCTTACCGTGTTTCATTCTGATATTTCCTCCTTAGAGTGGTCATTAGCGGATTGTTCCTCCCACCCGGGCGTTTCAGTCTGCGACTTCGATGCCCATGCTGCGGCATGTGCCGGCGATCATGCTGATCGCCGCGTCGATGCTCGCGGCATTGAGGTCCGGCATTTTTGTTTCCGCGATCTTCTGGAGCTGATCCTTCGTGATCTTGCCGACCTTTGTCTTGTTCGGCACGCCGGAACCGCTCTCAAGGTTCAGAGCCTTCTTGATCAGGACGGCCGCGGGCGGCGTCTTGGTGATGAAGCTGAACGAACGGTCGGCATAAACGGTGATGACGACCGGAATGATCATGCCCACATCGTTCTTGGTGCGCTCGTTGAATTCCTTTGTGAACGCCATGATGTTGACGCCATGCTGACCGAGCGCCGGGCCTACCGGCGGCGCGGGCGTTGCCTTGCCTGCCGGGATTTGCAGCTTGATATAGCCGACTACCTTCTGAGCCATTAAAAAGCACCTCCAAAATTAGTGGTTCCTGCCGGAACGGGCGGTCCCGTTCCTCCCACAAGCCGGCTCGCGCCGGCTCATCGCCGGAATCGCACCGGCATCCTCAAAAAGATTAATTCAGGGTTTCGACCTGGTCGAGTTCAAGCTCGACAGGCACGTCCTTGCCCATCATCGAAACGGTCACGCGTACAAGCGCGTCCTGAAGGTCGATTTCATCGACCGTGCCGATGAAGCCTTCCAGATAGCCGCCGCTCACGCGCACCGAATCGCCCACCGCGAAGTTGACCTCGATGTTGCGCTGCTCGACGCCCAGGCGCTGGACCTCCTCCTCGGTCAGCGGGACAGGCTTGCTGCCCGGACCGACAAATCCGGTCACGCCGCGGATATTGCGCACAACATACCAGCTGTCGTCGGTCATAATCATTTTCACAAGCACATAGCCCGGAAAAATCTTGCGCTCGACCTCGCGTTTTTTGTTGTCCTTGATTTCCGTAACCGTTTGGGTGGGCACCTTCACCTCGCCGAACAGGTCGTGGAGTTTGCGGTTCTCGACCGCCTTTTCAATATTCGTGGCGACCTTGTTCTCATAACCGGAATAGGTGTGCACCACGTACCACCGCATTGCGGAATCAGACATGCGAATACCTCCCGCTCAAAGCCGTTATCCTTGTCACAGCAGTTTGACGAACAGGTCGAGCAGTCCTTTTGCAATCAGGTCCAGGCAGCCCACGAACACGGCGGCGATCACCACCATGACGATGACGATGCCGGTATTGTTGACAATCTGCTTTTTGTCGGGCCAGACGACCTTTTTGGTTTCGCCCTTGATATCCTTGAAAAACTTCTTGGCGCGTGCGATGAAACCGGGTTTTTTCTGTGCTGCGCTATCTGCCATGGTAAAGCCCGCCTTTCATCATCACTTTGTTTCCCTGTGAAGGGTGTGCTTGCGGCAGAACTTGCAGTATTTGTTCATCTCAAGTCTGTCGGGATCGTTTTTCTTGTTTTTCATCTTGTTGTAGTTGCGCTGTTTGCACTCCGTGCAGGCCAGAGTAATCTTCACTCTCATGTTATCGGCACCTCCTGATTATACCGGATTTTTTTGCCTCCCTCGTAAAGGAAACACATGGTTTTTGGACATAAAAAAATAACCCTTTTAGAGGTGTCCTTATCATAGCACAGCCAGCCTGTCCCGTCAAGGGGCAAAAGCGGCATTTTTTACCGATTTCACACGTTTTTTTACACGGCGCCCGCTACAGATACCCCGCCGCGCCAAGCCCGAAAATCCACAGAAACATTGTCAGTACGGAAAACAGGGAGGTGAACACCACCAGATGCCCGGCCAGATCCGCGTCGGAGTCCATCGACTGCGCCATGTTGAACGACGAGGCGGCCGTCGGCGCGATGAGCATGCTGACAAGGCCGACCAGCTCGACGCCGCGAAAGCCCGCCAGGATACAGACCGGCAGCGCCAGCGCAGGAACGAGCGCAAGCCGGCAGACGACGGCCGCGGCGATCTGGCGCAGGTTGCCGCGCACAGCGCCGAAATTGAACAGGCCGCCCAGCACAATCAGCGTCAGCGGCGTGGCGCAGCGCGTCAGGTCGCGCACGGCCGATTCGACAAACCCGGGCAGGCGCACGCCGAGCAGCAGCGTCGCCAGGGCGGCTGCCGCAGCGATAATATACGGATTGGCCGCGACGCTGCGCGCCAACGCTTTGAAGCGCACGCGGCCGCCGCGGAATATTTCAAGCACAATCACCGCCAGAACATTGTAAAACGGCACGACGGCGGCCACCAGAAGCGAAATCGGCCCGATGTTGCCCTCGCCGCACAGCGCCGTGCCGATCGCCGTGCCGAAGATGACAAAGTTTGTGCGGCCGATCCCCTGAATCATCGCGCCGCGCCGTTTATCCGACTTTTCAAAGCGCGGGACCGTTAAAAACAGGATTCCCCAGATCGCCATCTGGAGCAAAAGCGCAAACCCGAGCAGACGCGGGTTGAATACATCCGCCACATCCGCCGTATAGATATTATAATAGAGGAGCAGCGACAAAAACACCTTAAAGCAGACGTTGTTGAGCCGCTCGAGCGCCCCGCGGTCCAGAAGGCCCCCTATGCGCAGCAGGCAGCCGAGCGCCAGCATCAGAAACATCGGAGCCACCACGTTGACCGCCGTTTGCAGGCTTTGCATGCTTCCCGCCCCCCAGACCTTGTTTTCTCCATAGTACCCGGGCGCGCGGACAAAGTCAAGCTGTGCGTTTGTGATTTTCGATCATTTTCGCAGGCATGACCGTTGAAATCCATACAGGTTTCCTCATTGCGGACTATCGGCGATTGTGCTAGAATATAATTTGATTAATTATGAAATAAAAAACGCGTCTGCACTGGCGGGCGTCCCGGAGGGCATCCGGGAGACGAATGCGGAGGGATTTTCTTGGGCAAAAAAACAGTGGCGGTTTTGTTCGGGTCCATTTCAAGCGAATATGAGGTTTCGCTGCGTTCAGCCGCTTCCGTGCTGCGCAACATCCCGTGCGACCGCTACGACGTTGTGATGCTCGGCATTACAAAGGACGGGCGTTGGTTCGAATACGCCGGTTCCATCGACGATATCGAATCGGACCGCTGGCTGCAAAACGGTCCGGTCACGCCGGCTTTTATCAGCCCGGACCGCGGGGCCGGCGGAATCCTGCGCCTTTTGCCCGATGGGCCGCAACCCGTCGCCGTTGACGCTGTGTTCCCCGTGCTGCACGGCGAGCACAGCGAGGACGGCGCCATCCAGGGGCTGCTTGAGATGGCGGGGCTTGCCTATGTCGGCTGCGGTGTGCTCGCCTCGGCCGCCTGTATGGACAAGGCGGTCACGCATACCATCCTGGAAGCCGCCGGCATTGAAATGACGCCCTATACGGTTTTGACGCGCGGCGCGCTCGCGCATTTTGACGAGACGGAGCGTATGCTCGCTGCAAAACACGGCTATCCGATGTTTATCAAGCCGGCCAACACCGGTTCCTCTGTCGGCGTGGGTAAGGCGAAGGACGCCGGCGGGCTGTGCGCGGCGCTTTCGGAGGCGTTTCGCTTTGACCGCAAGGTGATTGCCGAGACGGCTGTCGTTGGCGATGAGCTGGAATGCGCCGTGCTCGGCAACTTCGACCGCGCCGAAGCGTCCTGTGTCGGAGAGATTGTGCCGCGCCATGAGTTTTATGATTACAGCGGCAAGTACCTCGACGATTCGACCGATCTGTATATCCCGGCGCGCATCTCCGGCGAGGCGTCCGAGCGCATCCGGCAGACGGCTGTGCGCGCCTTCGCGGCGATGGGCTGCACCGGCCTTTCGCGCGTCGATTTCTTTTTGACGCGCGAGGGACGCGTCGTGCTCAATGAGATCAACACGCTGCCGGGATTCACATCGATCTCCATGTATCCAAAGCTGTTCGAAGCCGTGGGCCTGCCTTATCCGGAGCTGATCTCCCGGCTGATCGAGCTGGCGTTTGAAAAGCATACAGACATTTGATTCGTCAAGCCGGCATTGACGTGTCGCCGCGCGTCCTGTTTAGAACCTGTATTCACAGCCGGAGGATGCTGGACGGGCGAGAGATTTTGTAACCGATCAAGGCCAATTTTTCAAATAGCCCCTAACGTGGAACGGGGCAAAAGGCCCGCCTGGATAGCGTTTGGCGGCTGCAAATACAGGCTCTTAAAAAGAAAGGGGTGCCATTATGGATCAACGCGCCATCGGCGTCTTTGACTCGGGGCTTGGCGGGCTGACCACCGTCCGTGAGCTGCGCCGGCTTCTGCCGGAGGAGCACATCATCTATTTCGGCGATACCGGGCGCGTGCCGTATGGCAGCCGCGGACGCGAAATTATCCGCAAATACGCGGTGCAGGACATCCGTTTCCTGCGCCGGTTTGATGTAAAAATCATCATCGCGGCGTGCGGCACGGTCAGTTCCGTTATCACGCCTGAAATCGTGGAATCGGCCGGGGTCCCCTTTTCCGGCGTCGTGCTGCCGGCCGCGCAGGCAGCGTGCGCCGCCTCCACCAACGGACGCATCGGCGTCATCGGCACGGCCGCGACGCTGCGCTCCGGCGCCTATGGACGGGCCATCCGCGGCATCCGCCCGGACGCGCACACCTTCGGCAACGCCTGCCCGCTGTTTGTACCGCTTGTGGAAAACGGCTTTATCCAGCCGGACAATGAGATCACCATCAAGGTCGCGCAGACCTATCTTCAGCCGATGATTGAAAACGAGGTCGACACGCTGATCCTCGGCTGTACGCATTATCCGCTGATCCGCCCCGTCATCGACCGCCTGCTCCGCTCACGCGTCACGCTCATCGATTCCGGCGCGCAGGTGGCGCGGTGGGCGCAAACGCTGCTCACGCGCGAGGACATGCTCGGCGCTGGAAACGGCGGCGCAGAATATTATGTCAGCGATTCGCCGGAGATGTTTATCGAAACGGCGGGGATTTTTCTCGGGGAGGATGTTCACGGCAATGTCACGCAAATCGACCTTGACACGCTCTGACCGCCTTTTGGAGCCTGTCCGGACCGTGCGCCGGCGCAAAAGCGCGGCATGCACGCAGAACGCGCCGACGCGCGGGAAAAGGATGTTATTTATGAAAAAGGACGTTATCATCGAGATCCGGGGCGTCTACCGGCAGGAGGGCGACGAGGACGAGATCGAGCTGTTTACAACCGGTTCCTATTATAAGCGAAACGGCAATTATTTTATCGCTTATGACGAATCGGAGGCGACCGGCTTCGAAGGCACGCGCACGCTTTTAAAGGTGGAAAGCAACGACCGCGTGACGCTTTCGCGCAGCGGCGCGTCCAAAAGCCAGCTCATCATTGAGCGCGGCGTGCGCCATCAGTGTCATTACGACACCGGTTACGGCGCTATGACCATCGGCGTTTCAGGCGACCGCATCGTTTCGCATCTCGACGACAACGGCGGCAGGCTTGAATTTGCCTATTCCCTTGACGTCAACACGCTGCTTGCGAGTGAAAACGCCGTCTATATCAATGTGCGCGAGCAGCCGCAGTAAGAACCTGTATTCACAGCCGTTGAATACCGCCCAGGCGGGTCTTTTGTCCCCCTGTGGTAAATTTTCTTGCCGGGCGACAGCCCGACTGCAAAAATTTGCCTTGGCCTGGCCCCCCTCATCTGTCCGGCATCCTTCGGCTGTAATGCAGGTTCCAAGCGCATTTTTTCAGAAAACAGAAATTTCCAGAACAGGATGTGTAATACATGACTAATCCGGTTTCCCAGGCAAAACAAGATATCGCGGTCCTGCTTGACGGCGCGCTTGAGCGCGCCGTCGAATCGGGCGCCCTGCCGGCCGCGTCCGAACTGCCCGATTTTGTCGTCGAGATCCCGGCGGACACGTCGCACGGGGACTTTGCCTCCAACATTGCCATGGCGTGCGCGCGCCCGTTCAAATGCGCGCCGCGCAAAATCGCCGAGGCCATCTGCGCCGCCCTCGACCTGACCGGCACCGTTTTTGAGCGCGTTGAGATCGCTGGGCCGGGCTTCATCAACTTCTTTTTAAGCCCCCGCTGGTTCGCTGACGTTGTGAAAAGTGTGCTCTCGGCCGGCGCGGACTATGGCCGCACGGACTACGGGCGCGGCGAAAAGGTGCAGGTCGAGTTCGTATCGGCCAATCCGACCGGCCCGATGCATATGGGCAACGCGCGCGGCGGCGCGCTTGGCGACTGCCTGGCTGCCGCGCTCGACTGGTCGGGGCATAATGTAACGCGTGAATTCTACGTCAATGACGCTGGCAATCAGATTGAAAAGTTCGGCTGCTCGCTGGAGGCCCGCTACTTACAGATTTTTAAGGGCGAGGACGCCGTCGCCTTCCCGGAGGACGGCTATCACGGCGACGATATCCGCGAACGCGCGCAGCAGTTCGCCGACCAGTTCGGCGACCGCTTCGTCGAGTCCGATTCAGCCGCGCGCAGGCAGGCGCTCGTCGATTTCGCGCTTCCGCGCAACATTGAAAAGCTCAAGGCGGACCTGGAACGCTACCGCATCCATTACGACGTGTGGTTTCGCGAAAGCGAGCTGCACCACGGCGCGATTGACGAGGCGATCCGTGTGCTCACCGCGCGCGGCATGACCTATGAGCAGGACGGCGCGCTTTGGTACCGCGCCACTGAAAACGGCGGCGAAAAGGATGAGGTGCTCGTGCGCGCCAACGGCTTTCCGACGTATTTCGCGGCCGATATCGCCTATCATTATAATAAGTTTGCCGTGCGAGGCTTTGAGCGCGTCATCAATGTTTGGGGCGCCGACCACCACGGCCATGTGGCGCGGCTCAAGGGCGCGATGGACGCCATTGGTCTGAACGGGGACAGGCTTGACATTGTGCTCATGCAGTTTGTGCGCCTGATGCAGGACGGCAAGCCCGTCAAGATGTCCAAACGCACAGGCAAGGCGATTTCACTCACCGATCTGATCGAAGAAGTGCCCGTCGACGCGGCGCGTTTCCTCTTTAACATGCGCGAACCCAATTCGATGGTCGACTTTGACCTGGATCTTGCGGTCGAACAGTCGATGCAGAACCCGGTCTACTATGTCCAGTATGCGCATGCGCGCATCTGCTCGCTGCTTAAAAAGCTGGAGGACGAGGGCGTCGCGCCGCGGGCCTGTACGTATGACGAGCTGTGCGCCCTGCGCGCGCCCGAGGAAATCGAGCTGATCCGCACGCTGGCGCGTTTCCCGCAGGAAATTATTGATTCTGTGCGTGGTTACGATCCGGCGCGCCTGACAAAATACGCCACCGATCTGGCGACCGTGTTCCATAAGCATTATACAGTTCACCGCGTGCGCGGCGAAGCGGAACCGCTGATGCAGGCGCGGCTGAACCTCTATCTGGCAACGCGCACTGTGATCGCAAATGTTCTGGGGATGCTCAAGATCACTGTTCCCGAGAGCATGTAACAACAACGGACCCCGCATCCGAGGGGCTGTTTGGGAGGACTGACTATGACGACAGATCAAAACGGACGATTACGCCTGCCGCTGTTGCTTGACGGGGCGACAGGCACGGAGTATATGAAGGCGGGGCTGCCGTCGGGCGTCTGCGTTGAACAGTGGGCCGCCGAGCATCCCGACGTTGTGGCGCGCGTGGCGCGCGGCTACGCGGACGCGGGCAGCGACATCGTCTACGCGCCGACGTTCCTGGCCAATGCCGGCAATCTGAAAAATTACGGCCTCAGCGAGCAGGTGATCCCGCTCAACAGAAAGATTGTATCCACTGTTAAGCAGGCGCTCGCCGGTCGGGATGTGCTGGTAGCCGGCGACATGTCCACAACGGGCCTGATGTGCGAGCCGTTCGGTGAAACAGAATTTGTCCATCTGATCGGCATTTACGCCGAACAGGCGTCGGCGTTGGCCGACGCAGGAGCCGAACTGCTTGTGATCGAGACGATGAGCGCGCTTTCTGAATGCCGCGCGGCGGTCATCGCGGCGCGGCAGACAGGGCTTCCTGTCTTTTTGACCATGACCGTCGATGCCGAGGGGCGCACCATGTGGGGCGACGATGTGCTCGCTTCAATGATCGTTTTGCAGGACATGGGGATCAGCGCGTTTGGGCTGAACTGTTCACAAGGGCCGGACGATATGGTCCCGCTGTTTGAGCGCATCGCGCCATATGCAAAGCTGCCGCTGATCGCAAAGCCGAATGCTGGCGAGCCGCCGCTTTCTCCGGTGCAGTTCTGCGACAAATGCGCGCGCCTGATGCGGCGCGGCGTCAAAATTATCGGCGGCTGCTGCGGGACAACGCCTGAATACGTCTCTGCGCTGCGCCATATGATTGACAGCTTTGACATTGGCCGCGTAAACATCGCGCCTGCCGGCTATGATATTCTGGCCGCGGGACGCAATGTTTACTATCTTGACAACGATCTGGAATATTCCAAACCGATCGCCTGTGAGATCGACATGGCCGATGCGCTGCTTGAGGCTTCGCATGAGAGCTGCGACGCGGTGCTGATCCATCTTGATACGCCGGACGACGGATACCGTTTCTCGCTCAACGCGCATATGGTCGATATGCCGGTTGCGTTTGAATCGGAGTCGCTGGAGGCGCTTGACGCCGCGCTGCTGCATTACAACGGCAAGGCGCTCGTCGTTTCCACCTCGTGCGAGCTTGAGCGCGAGGAGCTTGAGGAGGTAGCGGCGCGTTACGGCGCTGTCGTGCTGTAAGTTTTATCGGGACTGATTACCAAATATAAGGAGGACGGCAAAATGGATTTACAAGCATTTTTCAAGATGTCTTATGGCCTTTATGTTTTAAGCGCCGCGTTTGACGGCAAGCAGAACGGCTGCATTGTCAATACGGTCACACAGGTGACCGCCGAGCCGCCGAAGGCTACGGTCGCTGTTTCCAAGCAGAATCTGACGACCGAACTAATCGAACAATCGGGATTTTTCAACGCTGTCCCGCTGACGGAAAAGGCGACCATGGATCTGATCGGGCGCTTTGGCTTTCGCAGCGGCCGCGAGGAGGACAAGTTTTCCGGCCTGGAGCACGGCGTGGACGCGCACGGCGTCTGGTATCCGACGCAGAACGCCGCGGCGATGTTCTCGTTTAAGGTGATCGGCAAGCTCGACCTCGATACACATGTGCTGTTCGTCGGAAAGGCCGTCGAGGCCGTCAAGCTGTCCGACGATCCGGTCATGACTTACGACTATTACCACCGCGTCAAAAAGGGCGAGACGCCTCCGAACGCTCCGTCCTACAAAAAGCCGGAACAGAAAACCGGCTGGCGCTGCAAGATCTGCGGCTACGTCTATGAGGGCGAGGAGTTGCCCCCGGATTACATCTGCCCGATCTGCAAAAAGCCCGCCTCCTTCTTCGAAAAGCTTTAATCGGCTGCGCTCCGGCTTTTTTGAAAAAAAGCCTCGGCAAAAAACTTTAATCGGCTGCGCCGCGAACAGCGGGACGGGCGCTGCGTAAAAACTGGCTGCGCCGCGAACAGAAGGCTTGGCGCATCGCAGTCAAAAGTTTTCGCCCGCCTTTTTTAAAAGGCGGCGGGTGAGAAAACGGCCAGGGCCCCTTGCGGGTCCTGGCCGTTTTCGAGGGCAGCGCCCTTTTCCCCGGGCCGCAGCCCTCATAAAAGCGCGGCCCACAGGCCGCAAGAGCCTGTTCAGACGCAGGGCCTTGCGGCAGCAGGAGGCGTGACAGACGCCGCGCGGCTGGCGCGCATCCTGCCCCCCTGCGCCCCCCGAAAGAAACGCCGCGCAGAAACCGGCCGGCCCATCCATTTGGATGGGCCGGCCTTGTTAAACCCCGCACGTCCGCAATTAAAACGCGGCGCCTTTTTTCGGAACAAACAGATGCGACAGATCCGCGCCCTCAAGCTCGAGGAGCTTTATTTTATTTTTGATCCCCCCGGCATACCCGGTCAGGCTGCCGTCCATCCCGACGACGCGGTGACACGGGATGATAATGGAAATCGGATTGTGCCCCACGGCGCCGCCGACCGCCTGGCTGGACATGCTCTCCCTGCCCATCCGGGCGGCTGCGCGCCCCGCCAGCTCGCCATAGGTTGTATATGTACCATAGGGAATTTCGCACAGCAGCGTCCAGACGATCCGGCGGAATTCGCTGCCTTTCGGCATAAGCGTAAGGCTTGAGGCAGATGGGCGGCGGCCCGCAAAATAGGCGTCCAGCCATTTACACGCAGCGCGCAGCTCCGGACGGTCAGGCTCCTGCAGCGGTTCTTCTGAAAGACCGGCCGCAAAATATTTCTGTCCCTCCAGCCAAAGCCCTGTCAGCCCGCCGTCCTGACAGGTCAGCAGCAGGCGTCCCACAGGTGACGGATACCACATCGAATACATCACGGCAAAACCCCTCCTTATAAAAAGTCTAAAGCGGCCCATCCTGCGATGGGCCGCTTTCTTTAAATCTTGATCTTCTCCGGTGTGTACCGCTTGAGCGCGGCGTCGTTATAGGTAACGTCCGACAGCGAATCAGCCCACTGCGCGACCTGATCGCTGAACGCGTCGCTGCGCAGCGCGCTGACCAGAGAAGTCCTGTATGCGGTGAAATCGGCCTCGTTTTCACTGATATCATAACGGACAAACAGGTATATCGTCGTATCAGTTTCCACCTTGGTCGGCACGCCATAAGAAGCGTTGAATACAGCATCGGTCATCTCGTCGGTATACGGCGAACTGTCGCGGCTGAAGATCGTAAACGATTCGCCGGATGCAGGCTTTTCAAGAGATTCGTTTCCAGTGATCTCCTTTTTCGCCTCATAGACGACGTTTTCCATCTCCTCAAGCGTTGTCGCCGCCTTCGCCTGTTCGAGGTACTTGTCGATCAAATCGGACGCTTTCTGTTTGGCTTCATCAGCCTTTGCCTGCGCGTCGCCGCTGGATTCGGAGCTTGACGACGAGGCGCTGCTGTTATACGTTGCCGGGATCACAAGGATTTTTGCATAGTCGTTATAAAACTTATCCTTCAATTCCTGCTCGGGCACAGCGTCCGTACCGCCTTCACCGTAGATTGCCTGAAAAATCTGCGATCGTTTCGCGCCGTTGAGGTAACTGAGCACATACGATTCGCGCGATACGCCGTTTGCCTGGTATGTTTCCCCGACATACGCCCAGAACTGATCTACATTCTGTTCAATCGCCGCTGTATCCGCATCGGAGACAGTCAGTCCCATCTCCGCGAATTTCCGCTCGATTGCGATATATTCGTGAAGCTGCTGCTGCGCATCCTCAGTGATCTTTTGCGACACGCTGACGCCGTCGATCTGCTCCTTGAGCGGATCCTTAACCTCCGCATCAAGCTGTGACACAATGGTCGTATAGGAACTGATCAGCTTGTCGATGTAAACGCCCGCCGGGACAGTCGTTTCGCCATATTTGGCCACCCATTTTGTATCCTCGCCGGTCGAACACGCCGCGAGGCCGCTTACCATAAGCACAGCCGCGCCAAGCGCCGCCAGTCTTTTCGCAACATTCATTTTGATCGTCCTCCTGTTTGGGATTATGCCCCATTACATACCATGATATTATACAACGCCCGCTTTCAAAAGTCCATATTAAAAATTGGCCGAACCGGCATACGGCGCGGTTTTTGTACCTTTTAACCGTGACGGGCTCCTGCCGTCACGTATGCCGCGCGGCAATAGCGCCCGCCGGCCCTATGCCGGTTCCCTGCCGTCCTTCATGGCGGCGAGCGCCTCGCGGATCGTATCAAGCGGCTGCGCGCCCTTCTGCATTTTGACAGTGATGTACGGCTTGCTGCCTGCGCTCACAAGCACGCGCCCGCGCAGCTTGACTGCCAGGCTTCCGGCACGCGCCATATCCATGACCTCCGGATAAAGCAGCACCGCGTCGCCGCGCTGCGATATCTCCCTGATTCCCATCAGGGACGCCGTGTTGCGCACCAGCGCGACATCGACAAGCCCTTTAACCGCCTCCGGCGGGTCGCCGAAGCGGTCGATCAGCTCGTCGATCAAATCCATCGCGTCGTCCTCGTTCTGAATCGACGCAATCTTTTTATAAATATCAATGCGCTGCGCGAGATTGTCGATATAATCCTCCGGGATATGCGCGCCGACACGCACATCGACCATGCATTCCGCCGCGGCCTGCGCAGGCGTTTCACCGCGCTGCTGCGCGACCGCCTCGGAAAGCATTTTTAAATACATATCGTAACCGACGGCCTCCATGTGGCCGTGCTGCTGCGCGCCGAGGATATTGCCCGCGCCGCGGATCTCAAGGTCGCGCATGGCGATGCGGAACCCCGAGCCGAACGTCGTAAACTCACGGATGGCCGCCAGCCGCTTGGAGGCGACGTCGCTTAACTGCTTATCGCGGCGGAAGGTCAGATAGGCGAACGCACGGCGGTTGGACCGGCCCACGCGCCCGCGAAGCTGATAGAGCTGCGAAAGGCCCATGCGGTCGGCGTCCTCGATGATCAGCGTGTTGCAGTTGGGCACATCGACACCTGTTTCGATGATCGTCGTGCAGACAAGGATATCGACCTCGTAATCAAGCAGTTGCCGCCAGACGCGCGAAAGCTGTTCCTCCGTCATCTTGCCGTGCGCCGTCACAATGCGCGCCTGCGGCACAAGCTGCTTGATGCGGTACGCGCACGAATCGATCGATTCGACCCGGTTGTGCAGGTAGAATACCTGTCCGCCGCGCCGCAGCTCGCGCTCGATTGCCTGCGCGACGACGCCCCAATCATGCTCCACTACATACGTCTGCACCGGATGACGGTCCTGCGGCGCCTCCTCGATCACCGACATGTCACGGATGCCTGACATCGCCATATTGAGCGTGCGCGGAATCGGCGTCGCTGAGAGTGTCAGCACATCGACCGCCGCGCGGATTTCCTTAAACTTCTCCTTGTGGCGTACGCCGAACCGCTGCTCCTCGTCGATGATGGCAAGCCCAAGATCCTTGAACTTCACATCGTCCTGCACCAAACGGTGCGTACCGATCACGATATCGATTTCCCCGCGCCGCAATTCGTCAAGCACCTGCTTTTGCTCGCGCGGCGACCGAAAGCGCGACAACAGATCCACCTTGACTGGAAAGCCCTCCATACGGCGTGTGACCGTCTGGTAATGCTGCCATGCCAGGATTGTCGTCGGCACCAGCAGCGCGCACTGCTTTCCATCCATCACGCATTTGAAGGCGGCGCGCAGCGCGACCTCTGTCTTTCCAAAGCCGACATCGCCGCACAGCAGCCGGTCCATCGGTACGGACGACTCCATATCGGCTTTGATCTCATCGATACAGCGCAATTGATCGTCCGTTTCGTCGTAGGCAAAGCGGCGTTCGAAGTCGTTCTGCCAATCGGTGTCCGGCGAAAACGCGTATCCCTTGACCGCCATACGCTTCGCGTACAGCTCGGTCAGCTCCTTGGCCATATCCTCAACGGCCTTTTTCACGCGCTGGCGCGTCTTTTGCCACTCAATCGAATTGAGCTTGCTAAGGCGCACGTTCGCATCGTCGCGCATACCGATATATTTGCTCACCAGATCAAGCTGCGTCACCGGCACGAACAGCGTATCCGTACCCGCGTAGCGTATTTTGATATAATCCTTGACAACGCCCTGGATATCGCGTTTAACAATCCCCTCGAACACGCCGATGCCGTGGGCCGTGTGCACAACATAATCGCCCGGGGTCAGATCGCTGATGTCGCGCAGCTTCTTGCCCTCTTTGGGCCGCGGCTTGCGCCGGCCCGACTGCGCGACGGTCTTTGCCTGCGAGATGACGGCAAGCTTGATATCGGGGTACTCCATGCCGGCGCTCATACTGGCCGGCACCACGCGCACGCCGCCGGGCTTTAAATCCGTCAGATCGCCGCTCTGCACGGCGGGCAGGCCGGCGCGCGTCAGATCCTCCGCCAGCGAGGCGGCCGCGCGCTCGGTTCCGGCAAACACCGCCACGCGGTAGCCGCGCCCGATATATTCCCGCACGTCCTCGCGCAGCAGGGAAAATTCGCCGCTCCACGAGGAAAGCTGGACCGCACGGATATCGACCATATCGCGCAGCGGGATATCGCCGACCGACCGGGCGAATGTGTCGAGCAGCACCGTGTTCGACTGCGCCGCATGCCGCTGCAAGTCGACAAAGTCCTCTGCGAAACGGTCGCACCCTTTAAAGAGGACGCCCTCCTCCAAAAGGATTTTGACGTCCTCGTTTTGCTGCCACTGGACAGTTTTTAGCGACTCGCGGCAATTGGCAGTATCGCATAAAAATAACGCCGCCTTTGGCATATAATCGAACAGCGTGGCAGGCTCCGGGTAAAGCAGCGGCATCCACCGGTCAAGGCTCTGCGGCAGCACGCCGTTTTCAATCTGTTCAATCTCCTGCGCCAGCTTTTCCTTTGCACGCTTGCCCTGCGTGCCGCGCAGCCCCTTCGCCGCGGATTCCAAAAGCTTTACAAGGCGCGCCGGGCTGTCCGCGACCACCTCGGCCGCAGGCGTGATATCGACGCGCTTGACCGTGTCCACGCGCCGCTGCGTATCGGTCTTGAACGTGGAGATCGTATCGATCTCATCGCCCCAGAATTCGATGCGGAACGGGTCCGGCATATGCGGCGGTGAAAAATCCAAAATCCCGCCGCGCTGTGAAAACTGGCACACGCCGTCAACCTGGTCGCAGCGCGTATAGCCGGCCGCGACGAGAAACGCGATCAGCTCCTTGATATCGTACTGGCCGCCGGACTCGATTGTGCGCGTGCGCGCGGCGAGCACGGACGGCGGCATGGTATATTGAAGCGCGGCCTGCGCCGACGCGGCTACAATGCGCGCATCGCCCGCGCGCAGCCGCCCGAGCACCGCCAGGCGCGCATGCTCATATTCGTGTGAAACGCCCTGCACATCATAAAACGTCGGCTCGCGCGACGGATACTGCACCGCCGTGCCGGCGCCCGCCATGATATTGATATCCTCGCAGATGCGCACAGCGGCGGCTTCGTCAGGAACAATCACAAGCCCGCCCATTTGGAGCAGGCCCGTGATTGAAACGACCAACTGCGCCTTGTGTACGGCCGAAAGCCCTGTTGCGAGCACCGGCGTCGCATGGCCGGCAACCGCGCCTTTGACGCGTTCAAACGCATCCATCCCGCTCAGAAGGCTCTCAAAGCCCTTCATCCGCGCCTTTCCCCCCTTTGGCACGCCCCGCTTTATGCATTGTAGCGGTTCATCGCCTCATCAATTTTCCCCTCTATGATCAACTGCGCCGCTTCGGCGGCGCGTTCATACGCCTTGTCCATCGTATCCGCCAGCTCCTTTGGGAACTTCCCAAGCACCCATGCCGCCAGATCGTATTCGGGATGCGGCTTTTTCCCCACGCCGATTTTTATACGCGGGAAGGTATCCTTCCCTGTTAAATATATCATGTTTTTAATCCCGTTATGACCGCCGTCGCTGCCCTGCCGCCGGATACGCAGCCGCCCGGGATCCAGGCTCACGTCGTCGAACAGAACGAGCACGCGTTCGGCCGGGATTTTATAAAACTGCATCGCTTCCCGTACAGCCTCGCCGGAACAGTTCATAAATGTCGACGGTTTCATCAAAAGTACGCGCTGTCCGCCAAAGGTTGTATCAGCGCACAGCGATTTAAATTTCAGGCGGTCGATTTTAACGCCGCATTTGCCGGCGATGCGCTCCACCGCGCAAAAGCCCGCGTTGTGGCGCGTGTTTTCATAGTCGCGGCCGGGATTTCCCAGCCCGACGGCAATCCACTCTACCGGACCCGCCGGTATGGCGGCCGGTTTTGAAAACCAGTTAAACAATCAAACATCCCTTTCTTTTGGCGCGCGCGACCCGTGCGCGGGTCGCCCACCGCCGACCGCTGCGCTTGCCCGGCCGGCTATTCGGGGCTTTCCGGCGGCTATAGCCGCCGGGCGCGGACAAGCCGCGGCTGCGCCCCTCAGCGCGCCTCATAAGGGGAGGGCCGGCGGCCCTCCCCTTATGTTATCCCCGCCTCTGTTTGGCGCGATCGCATCGGACGCGCGCCCGGGGCGCAGCCGACTAAAGTTTTTTGCCGAGGCTTTTCTTTAAAAAAAGCCGGGAAAGCGGGATTAGCCGAACAGGGGCGAAACGGGCTTATCCTGATAGATGCGTTCGATGGCCTCCGCAAAGACGGGGGCGACGGACAGCATCGTGATTTTATCGAGCAGCTTATCCGGCCCGACCGGAATTGTATCGAGCAGGACAAGCTCCCTGATGCAACTGTCGCGGATACGGTCAATAGCCGGGCCTGACAGCACGCCGTGCGTCGCACAGGCGTAAACTTCCGCCGCCCCGCCCTTTTCCAAAACTGCCTGGGCGGCGTTTACGAGCGTGCCGGCCGTATCGATCATATCGTCGACCAAGATAACGCGTTTATCCTTTACGTCGCCGATGATGTTCATTACCTCGGATACATTGGCGCGCTGGCGGCGCTTATCTACAATGGCAAGCGGAGCGTCAAGCCGTTCTGCGAATTTACGCGCGCGCGTGACAGAGCCGAGATCCGGGGAAACGACGACAAGTTCCCGGCGCTCCTGCCTGCCAAAGCGCGAGCCGAAATACGGCGCCAGCAGCGGCACGCCGAGCAGGTGGTCGACCGGGATATCAAAAAAGCCCTGGATCTGCGCGGCGTGCAGGTCCATTGTCAAAACGCGGTCAGCGCCGGCTGTAGAGATCAGGTTTGCGCACAACTTTGCGGAGATCGGCTCGCGAGCCTTGACTTTGCGGTCCTGGCGCGCATAGCCGAAATAGGGAACGACTGCTGTGATGCGTCCGGCGGACGCGCGCCGGAATGCGTCGATCATGATGAGCAGCTCCATCAGATTGTCATTGACCGGGCAGCAGGTCGACTGCACGACGAACACGTCCGAGCCGCGCACCGATTCGCCGATATTGACCGAAATTTCACCGTCGGAAAAATGGCGCACCTCGCTCTTGCCGAGCGGGAGGCCGAGGTGCCGCGCCATCTGGGCGGCAACGCTTGGGTTCGCGTTTGCCGTAAAAATCTTGATATCCTTGCCGTGGATGTTCATCAGGCTTTACCTCCCATGCGCTTTTGGCGCAATTATTTTTTTCCGCCCTTGAAATTGATATTCCGGTCCGACCAGCCCTCCTTGATCTGCTGCCGTACACGTCCGATCGCGAGCGCCCCGTCGGGCACGTCGGCGTCGACGGTTGTACCGGCGGCCGTGTAAGCGCCCGTTCCCACGCGCACCGGCGGCACCAGGTTGGTGTTGCAGCCGATGAAAGCGCGGTCGCCCACAACCGTGCGGAATTTATGGTTGCCGTCGTAGTTGGCAGTCACGACGCCGCAGCCGAAATTGCAGTCGCAGCCCACGTCGCTGTCGCCGATATACGTCAGATGCGCCAGGGAGGTGCGGTCGCCGATGGTTGAATTTTTGATCTCCACAAAATCGCCGATCTTCACGCCGTCGCCGATATGGCTGTCCGGCCTTAGCTGTGTAAACGGGCCGATCCGCGTGCCGCTGCCAACCGTCGAATCGGTGATGTAAGAGGCGAGCACGCGTGTATCGGCGCCGATGATGGAATTTTCAACATATGAATTCGGCCCGATCACGCTGTGCGCCCCGATCCGGGTGTTCCCGCGCAGCACCGTGCCCGGCAAAACCTGCGCGTCGTGTTCAATCTGCACATCGGGCGCGATCATCACGCCGTCAAAGCACGGGATATCGACGCCGTTGTCCAGATGTCGCTCCAGCACGCGCATCCGCGCGATTTCATTAAGCGTCCGCAACTGCCTGCGGTTGTTGGCGCCGAGCGTCATATCCGCATCCGCACAGACAAACGCGCCGGCGCGCAGGCCCGCCGCGTTCGAGGCGGCCACCGTGTCGGTCAGATAATATTCGCCCTGCGCGTTTTTGGGCGTCAGCCCTTCCAGAGCTTTGGCAAGGAACGCGGCGTCAAACCAATAGGCCCCGGAGTTGATCTCGCAAACAGCGCGCTGCGCTTCATCGGCATCCCTCTCCTCAACAACCGCAGCGACAGCGCCGTCTTCGCCGCGGATGACGCGCCCATAGCCGAACGGGTCGTCCAGACGCGCCGACAAAAGAGTGACGGCGTTTTTCTGCGCGCGGTGCATGTCTAGCGCGCCGCGCAGCGCCTGCGGCTCTACGAACGGCGCGTCGCCGTTTAAAACGAGCACGTCGCCGCCCGAGCGGTACGCCTCGGCGGCCATCATGGCCGCGTGGCCCGTACCGCGCCGCTCTGTCTGACAGACAAGCCGGCAGGCCGGCGCGGCCGCCTCAAGAAGTTCGGCGTTGGCGCCGGCGACCACCCATATTTCATCGATGCCAGCAGCGCGGCAGGCGTCCTCCACCCATTTGAGCATCGGTTTGAAAAGCACCTCGCACAGCGCCTTGGGGCGGTCGGACTTCATGCGTTTCCCGTCGCCCGCCGCCAGGATCACGGCGCAGACGCGCCTGGATTGTTCGTTCAAATTCTCTCCGCCTTTCCGCCGGGCAGCGCCCGGGATTGATGAACTGATTCTATTATGTCAACTTTTCAGATGCTTTTCAAGAGAGTTCGCGGGGATTTTGACGCCATCTTAAAATTATTTTGTATAAAAAAGGATGAGGGGGGTGGTAAATCCGGGCAAAGCTTGTTATAATAATAATCGGCCTGTTAGGACCTGTTTTGAAAAGGGAGGATCCGCATCCCCAAAAAGGCGGCTTTGATTTTTAAAACAGGTTCCTTGTGTACGTGGACACCGTCCGCGGATCAGGCATACCCGACGCGCCGCGCGTTTGTCCGCGGGCTATGGCCGCCGGGTATGGGTCATCTGCGGATGGGTCCAAAAATACGCGGCGTTTTGAAAGGCTCCGCTCCGCCCACCGGCGGCTGCGGCGCGAATAGGGCCGCCTTTCAAACGCTCAAAAACAATGGAGGTAGATCAATCGTGGGTAAAAAATACGTCTACATGTTCTCCGAGGGCAACAAGGACATGCGCGAGCTGCTCGGAGGCAAGGGCGCGAACCTGGCCGAAATGACAAAGGCCGGTATGCCGGTGCCGCAGGGCTTTACTGTCTCAACTGAGGCGTGCACGCAGTACTATAACGACGGCCGCCAGATCAACGACGATATTCAGCAGCAGATTTATGACGGCCTTGCCAAGATGGAGGAAATCTGCGGCAAGAAGTTTGCCGATCCGTCCAACCCGCTGCTCGTCTCCGTGCGTTCGGGCGCGCGCGCTTCCATGCCCGGCATGATGGACACCATCCTCAATCTGGGCCTTAACGACACCGTTGTCGAGGGCTTTGCCAAATTTACCAACAACCCGCGTTTCGCTTACGACTCCTACCGCCGCTTCATCCAGATGTTCTCCGACGTCGTCATGGAGCTGCCGAAGCCTGAGTTTGAGAAGATCATCGACCAGGTCAAGGAGGAGAAGGGCGTCAAGCAGGATATCGAGCTGACCGCCGAGGACATGCAGGAGCTTGTCCGCCGCTTCAAGGCGTTCTACCGCGAGAAAAAGGGCGAGGACTTCCCGAGCGATCCGAAGGTCCAGCTCATGGAAGCCGTCAAGGCTGTTTTCCGTTCCTGGGACAACCCGCGCGCCAATGTTTACCGCCGTATGAATGAAATCCCGTATGACTGGGGCACTGCCGTCAACGTCCAGCAAATGGTGTTCGGCAACTCCGGCGAAAGCTCCGGCACAGGCGTTGCGTTCACCCGCAATCCGGCCACCGGTGAAAAGGCGCTGTTCGGCGAATATCTGATCAACGCGCAGGGCGAGGACGTTGTCGCCGGCGTGCGCACTCCGTCCCCGATCAGCCACCTCAAGGAGGATATGCCTGAGGTTTACAACCAGTTTGCCGAGATCGCCGACCGTCTCGAGAAGCATTATAAGGACATGCAGGACATGGAGTTCACCATTGAGTCCGGCAAGCTCTACATGCTTCAGACCCGTAACGGCAAGCGCACCGCCGCCGCCGCTTTGAAGGTCGCTGTCGACCTTGTTGACGAGGGTATGATCGACGAGCGCGAGGCTGTCCTGCGCGTGGAGCCAAAACAGCTTGACGCCCTGCTGCATCCGCAGTTCGACGCCGCCGCCCTCAAGGCCGCCAAGGTCATCGGCAAGGGTCTGGCCGCTTCTCCGGGCGCCGCCTGCGGCAAGGTTGTGTTCTCCGCTGAGGATGCCAAGGAGTGGGCCGACCGCGGCGAGAAGGTCGTGCTTGTGCGCCGTGAAACCTCCCCCGAGGACATCGAGGGCATGGTCGTTGCGCAGGGTATCCTGACGGTCCGCGGCGGTATGACCTCCCATGCGGCCGTTGTCGCGCGCGGAATGGGTACCTGCTGCGTCTCCGGCTGCGGCGAAATCGAAGTTGATTACGACGCCAAATTCTTCACCCTCGGCGGCATGACGATCAAAGAGGGCGACTATATCTCTATCGACGGGTCGACCGGCAACATCTACGGCCAGGCCATCCCGACTGTAGAAGCCTCCATCTCCGGCGATTTCGGCCGCTTCATGGAGTGGGCCGACAAGGCGCGCAAGCTTGAGGTTTACACCAACGCCGACACGCCGCGCGACGCCAAGCAGGGCCGTTCCTTCGGCGCGCAGGGCATCGGCCTGTGCCGCACCGAGCACATGTTCTTTGAGGGCGAGCGCATCAAGGCGATGCGTGAAATGATCGTCGCCGACAACACCGAGGACCGCAAGAAGGGCCTTGCGAAGATCCTGCCGTATCAGCAGAGCGACTTTGAAGGCATCTACGAGGCGATGGAGGGCTGCCCGGTCATCATCCGTTTCCTCGATCCGCCGCTGCATGAGTTCCTGCCGACCAAGGAGGAGGACATCAAGGAGATCGCCGGTGAAATGGGCATCTCTGTCGAGAAGCTGCACGCTGTTATCGAAAGCCTGCACGAGTTCAATCCGATGATGGGCCACCGCGGCTGCCGCCTGTGCGTCTCCTATCCGGAGATCGCAGAGATGCAGACGACCGCTGTCATCAACGCGGCCATCAACGTAACGAAGAAGGGCCAGTACAAGATCAGCCCGAACATCATGATCCCGCTGGTCGGTGAGGAGAAGGAGCTTAAGTTCGTCAAGGACGTTGTCGTTGCGACAGCCGATAAGCTCATCAAAGAGTCCGGCATCGACATGAAGTATGAGGTCGGTACGATGATCGAGATCCCGCGCGCCGCTTTGACCGCGGACGAGATCGCCAAGGAGGCCGAGTTCTTCAGCTTCGGCACGAACGACCTGACGCAGATGACGTTCGGCTTCAGCCGTGACGACGCCGGCAAGTTCCTCAACTACTATTACGAGAACAAGATCTATGAATCCGATCCGTTTGCACACCTCGATCAGAAGGGCGTCGGCAAACTGGTTGAAATGGCTGTCAAGCTTGGCCGTCAGACACGCCCCGACATTCATCTGGGCATCTGCGGTGAGCACGGCGGCGACCCGACCTCTGTCGAGTTCTGCCATCGTGTTGGCCTCAACTATGTTTCCTGCTCGCCGTTCCGTGTGCCGATCGCCCGTCTTGCCGCCGCGCAGGCCGCTATCAAATATCCCCGCTGATTTCAATAGGGCCTCCGTCTTTTCGACGGAGGCCTCCCTTTTTCCCGCTTTTTCCCGCTTTTTTGAAAAAAAGCTTGGCAAAAAACTTTAGCCGGCTGCGCCGCGAACAGTGGGACGGGCGCATCGCAATTAAAAGTTTTCGCCCGCCTTTTTCAAAAGGCGGCGGGTGAGACGGCGGCCAAAACCCGCGAGGGGCCTTGGCCGCCGTCGAGGGC